>Ga0228710_1000705_pt1 | contig 45195 bp, 29 predicted proteins | sample MedpolnodulmetaG_FD_177995 | JGI IMG/M metagenome (GOLD analysis project Ga0228710, IMG submission 177995) | Root nodule microbial communities from Medicago polymorpha collected in Santa Monica, California, United States - pink nodules | ecosystem: Host-associated > Plants > Roots > Nodule... | reverse complement strand
TTGAATTGTGATTGAAAAATACATTTCGAATCTAGGTTAGAATAATCTTCTATCAATACTTTTGTTCTAGACATGGAACTTAGGTTGGTAATCATTTTGAATATTGAAACTTAAAGCTTTTGTATCACTGTATAGTGCGAAACATCGACGATACAACGATACAATCGACTATTGGACCGTTTAATCATGCGAGATATCGACAATTAAACGACCCAATAGAAATCACGATATCATTTGAACACGAATGATGTTGTTGAGCAATATGTGATAATATCGAGTGATAATTAAAATCCGCAACCCAAATCCTAGAATACGTACGAGTAGGTTGATGAAGTTTAATCCCAGCATACTTATTTCCCTGTTGACGCTCATCCCATTTATAAATTCTTAGTTTGATAGTGTATGAAACAACAAAATACTCAACAACCCTAGCTCAGAACGATATTGATTGTTGAACGGCTTAGAATATCGCACCAGTCCCTGTGGAGACGATAACATAAATACTTACTTTTGTTGCTTCAACAGTGTAGATCTGGAAAAAAAATGGACAATTTGTTAAGCACTCAAGTATTCTTCAACAGTGGAAACCCTTATTTGTTCAAGGTTCGAGACGATGTCATGTTAAAAGATCTGAAGGATCAAACTGAATGAAATCAACCAAGGACTCAACCCTGGAGACACAAGGAGGGTGGAAGACGTTCAATATGAACGTCCTTGAATATTGCAGTCCAAGACGATAATGCTCACAAATGGCGACTGCGCGAGGAACATGTTATCTGTATTTCATCAGCACAACATGTTCCCGGGGATTGAGATGGATGCTACGTTGCTGAGATCACCTGAAGATATTCTCAAGAATTTGATTCTGCCAGAAGATTATGTTTAGGGAGCATCATTATTATGTAGTGTTTTTATTTTGTTGGAATTTAAGTTTAATTCATGGAAGTTTGCTGACAATGTAGGTATTAAAGTGTCTTATACTTAGTGTAAATGTTTGCAAGTCTCTTTGAAAACTCAAAAGAATTAAGAGAACACAACATGTATTTTACCAAATCAACAATATAGGTTTTCACGTTGAATTCCTTTGTATAAGATGAGTGTGACGAACAAGAATGCATTTCTAAGATGTTGTTTTGTGCTCGATCATGCTCCTTTATCAGTTGAAACTTGTAAGTTGGCAGGGTAGTAGGATTAAGTTCAAAAGAATTGATTGGAATGCATTCCTTTTTGTCATGACTCATCTTATATGAGAAAATTCGATATCTTATATGAGGGAATTCGACGTGAGAACTTATATAGTCGATTTGGTAGAATACATGTGTTGTGTTCTCTTCATTCTTTTAAGTTTTTAAAGAGACTTGAAAATTTTTACACTAAGTACAAGACACTTTAATACCAACATTTTGAGCAAACTTTCAAGAATTTAATTTAAATCCAACATCATGATGATACCACATATTTAAGAAGAACGTAATGTAACGTAGATGAAATTAAAACTAAATAAAATTGTGTATTTTTGGAATTGATTTAGTTTACTTGTGTATTTTTAGTTATGAATTGCTTCATTCATGCATTCATTCTTCATGCAGGACAAGCAGAATTGCTTCATTCATACGCTCATTCTTTCATTCATGCCGAATTGAAAGTTATAATACACAACTTTATTCAAATTTATTCTAAGTACCAAAATGCGCGCATCCAAACACATAAAAAAAACATCCAAACAATAAGACATTACTACAAGTCATTACAATAATCACTTTTAATCTTCGCCGCCGTCACTTAAGTCAATAGGATTGTCCTCGTCAGTTCCTGGACCACCTAATTTTGGTTGTGGACCAAAATAACGCGTCTTTCCACACCTTCTCAGTTTGTTGAAATTGTATACTTGCACCTTCGCATTGTTTTTTTCTTTCCAGATCCTTCTCATATGATGCAATGCCATTTTACGGTGGTTTTTGCTTTCTTTTTCAAATCCTTCTCACCCTCCTTTTTCAATTGAACCTAACCCTCCTTCTCAGACATATCTACACAATGCAAAATGTCAATGGTTTACCAATCCAATTGCACTGACACTCACTATACATTAACAATCCAATTTCACTCAACATTAACATTGAAACAATTCATTGAGACATTTCATCATTGACATTGCATTGCACTCAACATTAACAGTCCAATTTCTAACAAATTTCATCATTAACATTGCAAAAAACAAAAGTAAATTTATTGAAACATTTTATCAAACACCTGGAGTGTAACGTTCAATCACCATAAAATCTAACAATTTCTAGCACAATTTGAGTCAAATCTACTCTAATAATCAACAATTAAACAACATTTTCTAACATAATTCATCATTAACAATTCTAAAAACTTATATCCAAATCAAATCCTTTAAATCTAAATATGTGAAATTTATCCTTCTAAAAACAATTCTAAGTCACGTTGGTTATACACATATGTGAGTTAAGTCACGTAGGGATATTTTGGGATGTTCCTTCAGGAGGGAGCAATTCTAGTTGGGAGAAGAGCAATTTTCAAGTACGAAAGGTAACAAGTAGGGATGGAAATGAGTCGAGTCGAACTTGTCTGACTCAACTCGATAAGAATTAGGTCAGGAATCGAACTTATCTGAGCTCAAACATATTTTCTACCCTTTTTTTTTTGTCTTTTTACATTGAACTTTTTTTTTATCTTCGATTTGAATTTCAAATTTTGCCATCTTTCATTTCAGTTCACTCCAATCTATTCACACACTCTTCATCCTTACATTTTGAGTGTTTCTTTGAGAACACTGATTCAATAATTTTAAATTAACAAATATTTGTATGGTATTGCCTAAATATACAAACTAATTACATAGATATTATCACTAAAATTTTCTCAGATAAATTTTTTAATAGAACAAAATTCAGGTTCATGTTTTTAGATGCTTTTCGTATGGTTCTTAATGAAACGAGTCATGATTTCCCAAATAAATAATTTTCTCAGAGTGTTGTAACAACAACAAAAAATCATTTTTAGTAAGAACAACACAAAAAACACTTAATAAAATGCACCTAAATTTTTTCGTTTCTAAATTAACTATGATACATGGGACAAATTATCATTGATAAAGTATTAAAAATAACCAGACAATTTTTTTTAAGTAACGGGACAAGTTTTGAGTGATAAATATAAAAAGAAAATCAGGAAAAAATATTGTCATTAATAAATATTGAAATTTTTTTTGTTTGGATAATGATTTTCAATCCGGTCATAAACTCAAATTTGACCTTTTAAGTTATGATGTTTAGATTTTTGTATATTATTGTTAGAATTAGTCTTTAAACATTGTTACGATATCATATTTTCAGAAGATGTGTTTTCATTCAATCTTTTTTAATTTCACATCAACGTTATTTTTAATATTTGTCATTTTGTCCGTAATATTATACTCCCTCCGCCATATTAAGTGACCTTATTTGATAATATTCACTATTAATATAATATATTTTGATCATATTTTTTTACTAATATACAAAGATAAATAGTAGCATATAAGATCTTAGATTTGTGTCAATGTATATTTTCAAAATATCAAATTTTTATAATTTTTTTTTATAAAAATTAAAGATATTAAAGATCAAAATTATGCATTTGTTCTAATTAAAAATTTTATTTTTAGTGTCATGTTTTCATTAACTTGTTCATAATCTAATTGTTCTAAATGTTTTTATTTTTAGTGTCATGTTTTCATTAATTTGTTCATAATCTAAACGTGACTTACAAGTAAACACGTTTCGACGTATAGGCCGTGCGGAGTGCGAGTTTGTTCTTAACACAAATTCTGCTGTTAGATTTGAATGGTATTCGAATCCTCTGTTTTGTCTTAATATATATATTTTTTGGGTTGAAATCCCTTGCATTTACACGCAAATAGTGAGTTGAGTATTAATTGTACTCATCTCACTTTCGCCTTATAAAGATCAAATTTGTTGTTTAAAAATAAAATAAAAATCCTAGTTCACTATCAACATGCTCTCATGAAAATATTAGATCATGTAACAAAAATAAGTCCACCTGATACAACATACATGAGCCCTGCAAACACCAAGGCAGTATCCACTAAACACCCTATTATTAACAAAACTCTCTTTGTAGTTTCTTAGGAGATCAAAAATGCCGGAATATGATAAAATACATCTATGAAACAATTAAATATCTTTTTAACATTTTGAATTTTACTAGTTTTTGAAAAATAAACTCATTTGTGGTAGCTAAATATATATTATCGAGGTAGCCAATTATTGAATATACTAACATATTCAAATAATTTTATTTTTTTTTGGATAGCCAAAACTGCTTCATTCAAACTCATAACTTCGCCCCAGTAGTTAAGATAACAAAAGTCAAAATTCCTTAGGTCCGCTTAAGAAACAATGTAAACAATTTGATGAAACGTGTGTATATGGAGCAAGGTTGTCAAAACCAAAATTTTGCTTCAGATTGAAAGGAGATAGCAAAATCGAAAATCATAAAATCGAAATCGAAGATTTTACTCAACTATCTTTGTAGGATCGATTTGAGTTAGCAAAATCAAATATCGTAAAATTGCAATCAAAATCGAAGATTCTACCAAAATGACTTAAAGTTAAAGCCTAGATGCTATATCAATTCACATGCACCAATTCTATGGGTCATCCCCCATCATATCAACACCTTCATCTTCATCAATCTCATCATTTCCTCCATCATCATCATCATCATCACTTGCATCACTTCCATTTTCACCTTCATTGCCTCTTTATTGTTGAACGAAATAAAAGCTTGACGTAGATGATGACAAATGATGGTAAGGAAATGGAAATGATTGAAACCGACTTTAAAATTGACTCTATCAAAAAAATGCCTAGGATCCTTCAAAATCGTGTAAAAGCCTGGGATTTTGCATTTCATGTGTTGTTGTTGCGATTTTACCACGGTTTTTGATTCTTCTGTCGATTTGGATGGAAGAGGGTGAGCAACATCGCAACTTTGACAACAATAATATGGAGTACGACATGTTCAATGTACACGACATTGAAAATGTGTTTACACATTAACTTTATTTTTCAAATTTTTATAAGTGTCGTCATGTCAGTGCTTCATAAGAAATCTAAGAGATGTCATAGCTATTTTGTTTCCTTCTTTTCATATTCTATGATCTAAATTCGTAATTAGGACACCGTGGTTATATGGAAATCTCATTTTGATTTGTTAAAAAAAAAAAATTCGTAATTATGAAATATGTTTGCATTACATCTCTAACACCCATTGACCAAGTGTCACTCCTATTAGCAAGCCCCATACACAACTCCCCAATTTAGTTCTACTTTCCAATGTAAAGAGTCCAAAATTAAGAATGTTATCCAGTATATGACACAGCTTACGAAGTTAATATATAATGTGAGTAAAAACTCTAAGATCCATACTCTGTCAGCTCTATGTCTCCCCTACAGATCAAAGCTAGTCCTATTAGTTGGCAATAACAATTGATGAAGCAAAATCATAAAGCAATATTAAAAAACTAGGCTTAAATAGGTAAATGTCCCTGCAAGCGTTTTGATTTAGTTCATTAAAAAAAGTTCTTGGTTTTAGTCTTCACAAAATAGAATAGGAGTATTTTGTTTTGGTTCTAGGTGTTTTGTTTTAGTCCTTGTAAAATCTATTCATATTTAAATTGATTCATATAATATTCATTTTAATCCTTATTTTGAGGGATTAAAATCAAATATTTTACATATTACAATGACAAAATCCAATATGAGTCCATTTTGCAAGGACTTAAACAAAATAACAAGGATCAAAATAAATAAGTTAGATATTTGCAAGAATTAAAATCAAAAAAATATTTTTACACGGATTAAAACCAATACAATTGATATTTGCCGATATCAATTTGCATTTTAAGCTTAAAACCTAACTTGATAAGAACCTTAAAGTTCAAATGCAGGCGAAGAGTTTTATTTTCTAGCCTTTCCTTTTCATCTGGTTGTTTCCACCAAATTTCCATAAAAAGAATAAACAAAAAGAAAACTCCAACAACATCAAACAAAATTCCAAAGATGAGGGTTCCCTTGTTGACTTTCACAAATAGATCAACACAAAACTTTTCCTATTATATACAATCCTTACTTCTTGTTTGATGCACAACCACACTGCATTTCTCACTGAACATACAAACAAACCTGTAATTTGTGCTTAACTAAGACAGATGGCTGAAGCTGTGCTTAACAATTTGAGCTCACTCATTCAGAAAGAGATTGGCCTATTTCTTGGTTTCCAACAAGACTTTAATAGTCTTTCAAGCTTGCTCACATCAATCAATGCTACTCTAGAAGATGCCGAGGAGAAACAATTCAGTAATAGAGCTATCAAGGATTGGCTGCTTAAGCTGAAAGATGCTACTCACGTTCTTGATGACATCTTGGACGAGTGTGCTACTCAAGTATTGGAGATGGAGCATGGAGGATTCCAGTGTGGACCATCACACTAGGTACAAAGCTCTTGCTTATCTTCTTTAAATTCTCAGCATGTCGCTTTCCGTTACAAAATTGCTAAGAAAATGAAGAAGATAAGGGACAGATTGAATGAAATATCCGAAGAAAGGAGTATGTTTCATTTGACTGAGATAGTCAATGAGAAGAGAAGTGGAGTCCTTGACTGGCGCCAAACCACCTCAATCGTTACTCAACCACGAATCTATGGAAGAGATGAAGATAAGAATAAAATTGTGGATTTTTTGGTTGGTGATGCTTCTGTTTTAGTAGATTTATCAGTCTATCCAATTGTAGGTCTAGGTGGTCTTGGTAAAACAACACTTGTCCAACTGATCTTTAATCATGAAAGGGTAGTCAACCACTTTGAGCTAAGAATTTGGGTATGTGTTTCAGAAGATTTTAGTTTGAAGAGAATGACAAAAGCCATTATAGAATCGGCTTCTGGCCATGCTTGCGAGCACCTAGATCTAGAGCCGTTGCAGAGAAAACTTTTAGATTTGCTAAAAGGAAAAAGGTTTTTACTAGTGCTGGATGATGTATGGGATGATGAACAAGAGAATTGGCAAAGGTTAAAATTTGTATTGGCTTGTGGAGGCAAGGGTGCTTCAGTTTTAGTCACTACTCGTCTTCCAAAGGTTGCAGCAATCATGGGAACAATGCCAGCTCATGATTTATCATTGCTATCTGACAATGACTGTTTGGATTTGTTGAAACAAAGAGCCTTTGGACCAAATGATGAAGAACGGGAAGAACTCGTGGTCATAAGGAAAGAGATAGTAAAGAAATGTAGGGGAGTGCCTCTTACCGCAATGGCATTAGGAAGTCTCTTGCGTTTCAAAAGAGAGGAAATAGAGTGGCTCAATGTCAAGGAAAGCAAGATATGGGATTTACAAGGTGAGAACTGCGTCATGCCTGCCTTAAGGTTAAGTTACTTGAATTTACCCGTAAAATTGAGACAATGTTTTTCCTTCTGTGCACTATTTCCCAAAGATGAAATAATAAGCAAGAAGTTTTTGATTGACCTTTGGATGGCAAATGGTTTTATTTCATCCAATGCAATGTTGCAAACTGAAGATATTGGCAATGAGGTGTGGAATGAGTTATATTGGAGATCATTTTTTCAAGATATTGAGCATGATATATTTGGAAAAATTGAAAAATTCAAAATGCATGACCTTGTTCATGATCTTGCTCAATCTATTACAGAAGAGGTTAATTGTTGCATTACAGAGCCAATTCCATCTAACAGAATCCGCCACCTCTCAATTTATGGTAGGAAATCAAGGGTAGTCGGTTCAATACAGTTGCAAGGGATCAAATCATTGAAGACCTTTTTAACACCTACATCCCATTGTTCACCACCTCAGGTACTAAAATGTCATTCTTTACGAGTACTTGACTTTCAACTACTTAAAGAGTTGTCATCTTCAATTTTTCGTTTAAAACATCTTAGATACTTGAATCTTTCTTGGGGTAAATTCGAGGCTCTTCCGAAATCCTTATGTAAGCTATTGAATTTAGTGATTTTAAAGTTAGACTATTGTCAAAGCCTCAAAAGGTTGTCTGGTGGTTTGGTACAATTGAAGGCTCTTCAACATCTATCTTTGAACAACTGCTACTCACTATTAAGATTGCCTCAGCATATAAGGATGCTGGATTCCTTAAAAACTTTAACTCTATTTGTTGTTGGGAAGAAAAGAGGGTTTCTTTTGGAGGAACTAGGACAAATGAACCTTAAAGGAGATCTTTACATTAAGCACTTGGAGAGACTTAAAAGTGTGATGAATGCCAAAGAAGCAAATATGTCGAGCAAGCACGTGAACAATTTGAAATTGTCATGGGAGAGAAATGAAGACTCCCAATTACAAGGAAATGTTGAGAAGATTCTTGAAGAGCTTCAACCTCATTCCCAACAACTTCAAAGTCTGGGAGTGGGAGGATATACAGGTGCCTATTTTCCACAATGGATGTCTAGTCCTTCTCTAAAATATTTAACTCATTTAGAACTCGTGGATTGCAATAATTGTTTAAACCTTCCACTATTGGGGAAACTTCCTTCTCTTAATAGTCTGACAGTGTGTAACATGAGTCATTTAAAATACATATATGAGGAGTCATGCATTGGTGGAGTTGCAGGAGATTACACAACAGTAAAATTTTTGCTACTAGAGAAGTTGCCAGACCTGGTTAGGCTATCAAGGGAGGATAGAGATAACATATTTCCGTGCCTTTCAACACTTCAAATTACTGAATGTCCTATACTGTTGGGCTTGCCGTCCCTTCCATCTCTCAGTGATTTGCGTGTACGAGGGAAATGCAACCAACATTTACTTAGTTCAATTCACAAACAACATAGTCTTGAAACCATTTATTTCAATGATAATAATGAAGAGCTAACTTGCTTTCCAGATGGGATGCTAAGAGATCTAACTTCTCTTAAGAGATTGAATATTCGGAGGTGCCAAAAGTTCAACTTATCAGAAAGTTTTCAATACCTCACTTGTCTTGAAAAATTAGTGATTACAAGTTCCTCCAAAATTGAAGGTTTGCATGAGGCTTTACAACATATGACTGCCCTTAATTCTTTGGAATTGAGAAATCTTTCAAATCTGGCATCCTTACCTGACTGGTTAGGAAACCTAGGTTTGCTTCAAGAATTAGACATTTTGCATTGTCCAAAGCTTTCATGCCTTCCGATGAGCATTCAATGCCTTACTAGTCTGAAAAGTTTGAGAATTTGCAGTTGCAGTGAGTTAGGGAAACGATGTAAAGAGAACACAGGTGAGGATTGGCAAAAAATTGCTCACATTCAATGCATTGAAGTACAAAACTGTAGAACGCTCTTTGGAGGAGGAAGAGGAGGCGGAGACGGAGGAGGGTATTATGTATCTTCGCCATTTTGTTTTCAACACCAGTGAAAGAATATAGATTATAGCTGAGATTTAGTTATGTTCTTGTATTTCTACTTTAAGCATGTGTAAGTTAATTCTATTTATTTATTTATTTTAAAATTTTGGTTTTATCTGTTTATAATGTATTTTTTTATTCCCCTCATTGTAACATATATTCATTGTAAAAGCATCACTCAAGTTCCTATTATATTTCCTCCTTGACAACCAAGTTTGTATAAAAGCAACAAGATACATCCAAACATGCACTTGATCATATTTTTTTTCTTCTTCTTAAATACAGGAAGAGTATTTGAGTAAAGTAATGAGTTTGCCGAACACCAAATTAATTATTCATTTTATAGAACACTCTCAAATAGGTTCCTGAGATTATGAGTATTTCATAGAGATCCCCGACTGTGTTAAACTATTAAGTTGGTCCCTATATTTAACCATTTATCATCAATTAAGTCCCAATATTTTAACAACTTACTAGAAATTTGGTTCCTAAGTTTATTCATTTACTATCAAATTAGTCCCTGACATATTCTCTGAATTGCTAATATGATTAAAATTCGACAGAGTTTGGGACCTTTATGAAATTTTCATAAAATCAAGGACCTATTTGACAGCGCCCTACAAAGTTAGGACTAATTTGGTGGTTTACTCGAAGAATATTTATATTCTTATCCTTGCTTTCTCTGTTGGAATTGGCGATCTTCTCTTTGGATAAGGCATTATAATGTTACTAGATATAATCAGTAGCTCAATTTTTGTATTAGTAAGTAACTCAATTTTTGTATTATTATACTCCATTTCATTCACCTTTTTCTCTGTCAAATCCCTTTTTTCGTATGAGTCTCTCTTATTTACCTATATTTCTCTCCCTTCATCTGAGCTCCTTCACCTCTATGTGGTATGGTTATGCAAACCAGAAAGAGTTATTAATTGCCAGCAGATTTTGGTGAGTTCTTGTGAAGTATGTCCTTCTAGAATAATTTTTTCTCTCATCATAATCTTTTAATATAATTTTAGAATCTCCTTCCTCACACAATGTTTAAACTAGTAAAGAAACCGTGAGAAAAAAAAGTTTTTGTATGTATTAAATTTACACATCTTTATTTACATTTGACAAGTAAATAATGATAATGTCATTGTGGCTAATCATGTTAGGTGGAAAAACATTTATGATTCTTTCTTATGTACAACCAATGAGGAGACATACAATTATACATAACATGAATTATTCAGGAGAAGTGGATTTGAGTATCTTATCTGACATGATCTGCATTTAAAATGCTTCAAAAGTATACACTTCATGTTTTGATCATCTGAACTCAGTTTTATTCAATCTTGTGCAATATCTTCTATTAACTTCATGTTATAAATCCTCAAACTTTTTGACAGCAGTCTTGCATACTAACCTCCTAATAACCCACTATCTAATTGTTTCGAGCATTGGTCTTAATTTCAAAGTGTTATCGGGAAAAGCACGTTGTTGACCTGTATAAAAGCCATGTTGCTGACCACGAGCATCTGGTTGCAGGAAAAATGAACAGGCAAAGCAAGGATATACAATCAATGTAAGTAGAATAGATGAAATAATAAGCAAAGATGAAATAATAAGCAAGCAGTTTCTAATTGAGCTTTGGATGGCTAATGGCTTTATTTCGTCCAATAATATGTTGGAGAAGGAAGATATCGGCAATGAGGCGTGGAATGAATTATACCAGAGATCATTTTTTCAAGATATTGAGACAGATATATTTGGAAAAATTACTAGTATCAAGATATGCACGATCTTCTTCATGATCTTGCTCAATCAATTTCAGAAGAGTGTGTTGCATTACAATAGACGATGACATGCCTAGTACATTTGAAAGAATTTGTCATCTCTCATTTGAAATGGAGAATTTAACTAGTGTAGATTCAATCTGGATGTGTAACATCAAATCATTGTGGACCTACACAAGCTCAAATATTGAGGGTATTCCACCCAATGTATTCAAATTTCGTTCTTTACGGGTGCTTGAAGTGACATCTGAATTAAATGAAGTGACATCTTCAATTGGTCATTTGAAGTATTTAAGATACTTGGATCTTTCTAAAGGTGAATTTGAAATTCTTCCAGAATCCCTATGTAAATTGTGGAATTTACAAATTCTGAAATTAGATAATTGTAGATACCTCCGAAAATTGCCTAATAATTTGATACATTTGAGTGCTCTACAATATCTTTCCTTGAATAACTGCTGGAGACTATCAAGTTTACCTCCCAAAATAGGGAAGCTGACTTCCCTGAGGACTTTGAGTATGTATGTAGTTGGCAAGAAAAAAGGGTCCCTTTTGGAAGAATTAGGACAATTAAATTTCGAAGTAGATCGATTTCACATCAAGCACCTTGAGAGAGTGAAAAGTGTAGAAGATGCTAAAGAAGCCAACATGTTGAGTAAGCATGTAAACAGTTTTTGGTTGTCGTGGGATAAAGAATCCGAATTGCAGGAAAATGTCGAGAAGATTCTTGAAGTGCTTCAACCTTATATCCAACAGCTTCAAGAATTGCGTGTGGAAGGATATACAGGTTCCTATTTCCCAGAATGGATGTCTAGTCCTTCTTTTAAACATTTACGGTCGTTATTTCACACAAATGCAAAAGTTGTTCACACCTCCCACAATTGGGGAAACTACCTTATCTTAAGGAATTGTCGGTCTGGAGTTGCTCACAAATAGAAGGTTTGGATGAGGCTTTACAACACATGACTGCCCTTCAATCTTTATCATTGGAGGATCTTCCAAACCTGACATCCTTACCAGACTCTTTAGGAAGCCTTAGTTCGCTTAAAAAACTAGCGGTTTTGGAATGTCCAAAGTTGAAGTGTCTTCCGATGAGCATTCAAAGCCTTACTGGCCTGAAAAGTTTGAGGATATTTTTTGTGAGGAATTGGACAAACAGTGTAAAAGGGATACAGGTGAGGATTGGCCAAAAATAACAGACATTCAAAATGTTGAAGGTATGTTTTGGATCTCTAGCCCCCTCTTAATACTTCGATTTATTATATTATGTACACCTTCTATAACTATGGATCTTCTTAACGATGTTATTTTTCTTCCTCTTTCATAGTGTTGTATTGATTCTGGGTCGCCATTAAGTTTCATCCATATGTTATACTTTTTTTTCACAGTTGGCTATTTTTAGGTATTGAAGGGGTGAAGGTTTGGGTTTCATTTCCCTTTCGTATGCTATTTACTTGTTCAGATCTAATGGAAGGTAATGTGCTTGTTGCTTTGTATTTTTCAGTCATTACTCATAGCACTATTTGTTTTAAAAATTCAGTATTTTAAATTCTTCGGCTGAATATTACCTCTGTCTTGAATAAATTGGAGCTTTTGCTCGGATACAAACCTCGTTTTTTTCGCATTGTTAAGGACGCTTATGAAAATGGCATTGGTGTCGTTGCTTTCAAATTACTATTTTCAAGATAATAGTTGTTGTTTCCTTAATGGCCTTTTCGTCATATCCTTGTGTTCAATTCAATTACCTGATATAAATACTGTGATATGCAGAAGAAAATTTTCAGGAGTTTAACAGTTTTTGGCAATTTTGCTTTCCTCGTTTGTGTCGCAGGATTTTAGCGTCAACCATTTTGGAGATAGACTTCTTTTCGTCTGTTCTGGTTGGACTTCTCACGGATTCCCCAATATTTGCCTCTGTAGCATAGAGGTAATAAATATAACCATTTCTGTTGCATTCCCCAATAAATAACTTTAGAAAATATTTTATAAATTCCGATTTTATTGACTTCAAATTGTCCTTTTTGACATGCAGTTTGATGTGCACTTGAACGTATAGTGTGTTTAAGGTTATAATATGCTAAAAAGTTTCTTACTGCAGGGTGCTGCAGTTTGTTGAAGGTTGTATGCCAATAACGTGTCCTCTGTGCTTCTGCTGGGGTTAGGGCTTTCATGGTTGAAGAGACAGCCCTTTGAGCACCAAGGGAGAGAGGACATGTAAAAACTAAAGCTTCAGCTTGAAGACGAAACTTCTTCACTAGAGCTCAAACGTAACCACGTGAGTACAAACCCTGGCATAAGAAACTAAATTTATGTTATTATTTCAAAGTGCACAGTTGTTGTGTTAATTGACTTAAACTCTGGCTATCTGCATTCTTCTATGTATCCTCATCTATTGCTGATTCTTCTCATGAAAATAAGTACCGATTCTAGTATTTAGGTGGCCGAATATTTAATCTCTTCTTTCCTTTCATTGTTTGACACAGTCTCCCGTCTTTCTGCCCGTTGTGTCTATATAGTCCTAGTTTAGATTTCTTGTATAATTTAGACTGTGCTAACTGATATTTATTTTATGTTGGTTGTTAGAAAGAAGAAGGTACATATCTGCAAGATCTTCTACCGGCCTTCATTCAACCACCTCTTGATTTGCAAGTGAAACCGCCAATTCAATCTAAAGGAGGAAAAAATCATGAGAAATCGTGGACTATTGTGATAGATAAACCAAGGAGTAATGAGTCTAATGCTAAGGTTTCATTCAGAACTAGCTTGTTAAATCTGCGACCAGCAAAAAAGTATTCTTCCAAATTTCAGCACCAAAATCGTTCATGTGATCAAGTTTAGAAACCTATTGATAGTGAGTTGATGTTTTCTTTATGTATACGTTTTCTTTTCCATTTGTGGATACATATGGACACCTAAGCAGCAGACATAAATAAAAAATATTGAAATAAAGTGATATTTTAAGTTCAAAACAGGCAGTAGCTAGTGCAACAGCCAATTAATTCTGCAAATACTGTGGCAGAATGAGTCCAATGCCAAGGATTCACAACCCAACAGATCTATTTATTAATCGGAATTCTTTAAAAGCAAGAATCCTCGTGCAATAAAGAAGTCCACATGAAATGACGAGAAGCAGTTTGTTGGATGCTTGATTGAGTCAAACCAGGAAAAGATTGTTTGAAATGAGTTGGTATTTGATAAGGCAAAGGTTGTTTCTTCTAAGGCTTTTGTAACTAACGCAAAACAAATTTAAAAACTTGCACAAACAAGCACTGTTGCCTGTCGTAGTGTAAGTAAAACTCTGGATATTTAAAACTATCTGAAAGGATTTGAGGTCCATTTGGATCACAAAATATCTGAAAGAACAATGTAACTTTAAAGATGAGAACATGCTGCAATTCTTTTCTACATTGTATTGGATTTGAGTCAAACATGCCGCAATTCCTGCTGATAAATAAACAGTTAAGAAGTGAGCAAGCGTCCCCCGTAAAAGAAGTTAGAAAGTAGAAACTAAACACTACACCAAAAACATGTTCTTTGATAATAGATATGAATGTTCACTGGGTTGTTTTAGTTTCTAACCTCATGATTTGGTCATGAAATAGGTCAGTGGAACTAGTGTACCCATGTATGTTCTTTGTAACCCATTTGATCTATTTTATAACAGACAAATTCTGACAGTGTATACAGTATATTATATATTAAGAGATTTAATTAAAATTCTATCAATCTTATGAAGGTACAATTGATGCAAACTAGTGCTGCAGAAATGTGTATTACAAATTTACAACTTCAGTCAATACATCAACCTGAAGATTTGACAAGATTAGTTGGGAAGGCTCCTCAATCAATAAAAGACTAATCCAAAATCTTAATTGGACAAAAGAGAAAGAACTATTTCATCTCAAAGAATCCAAGTTGAGATAAGTCCATTACTTGCTGTAGTTGTCCAAATATTCCAGTTCTATATAGTTTGACAATATATCCATGCAATAAATTAGAATTAAACTGCTTTAACATGAAACCCTTTGCAGGCTAGGTATCAGACATTAATTCCTTTTTCCATCATCTTCTACATAATTTCCATCAATAGTATTAATTTGATGTGCAACAAAAGGAAGGGAGGAAAATTTATTATTAAAACATGAAATGTTTATATTGCCAAAAAAAACAATTTAAGATGGCATGAAAAATTTATTTAATTTTAAAATGAATATAATTTAAAAAATATAAAGCTTGTAAAGCCTTTTAAGAGTGGAAGTCTTGAACAATTGTCTACAATTTCCCAAAGCCTCTCCTGGTATAACTATAATTGATGATTCTTTAATAATATTTTATGGTTAACAACTTCAGCTGCGGATATGTTATTAGAAAAAGTGGAAAATGTGAAGAGTAATACGATATTAAAAAGAAAAGATATACAAAATAAAGTGGGAGAATATGATTATAGTGCTTCCTTTACGTTAATTAATTGTTAAATTAAAACCCTTAATGTGTAGAAACCATCTTTAGCATCTATACCCAACTAAATATTGTTTCACCAGTAATCCTTTCCTTGATGGTTGAGAAATCTTGCCTTGCTTCACAAATTGTTCCAATAATATTGCTAATATTATATTGGTTGCCAACTTTTGTTCATAATATAAAAGGACGTAAAACTTGTCATTTTGAATCATCACACATCATACAATACAATACAACCTCACTAACATTTTCATTTTACAATTCCGAGCTTAAGAGATGGCTGAAGCTGTCATTGAAATTGTGCTTGATAATTTGAGCATACTCATTCGAAAGGAGCTTGGCCTATTTCTTGGTTTCGATCAAGACCTTCAGAGGCTGGCTAGCTTGCTGACAACAATCAAGGCTACACTTGGAGACGCTGAAGAGAAACAATTCACTAACAGTGAAAGTGCTAGGGCTATCAAAGATTGGCTGCTAAAACTCAAAGATGCTGCTTACATCCTTGAAGACATCTTGGACGAGTGTGCTACTGAAGCATTGGAGATGGAGTACAAAGCATCCAAGTGTGGACTATCGCACAAGGTACAACGTACTTAGAATATTATGAAATATCTTGTAATATCTTTTATATTATATTAGAGCATCTTTAATTAGTTTTGAGTATCAATTGGTCTTTCCAAAACAAAACAAAAGAATCTAGTATCAATAATTTTAGACTATCTGTTATGATTATATTTTATATTAGTTATTCTTGTATATGATTTGTTTTTTATTTATGATCGAGTCCCACCAGGACCGGGCCAATAAATTTTATTTGTAGGTGAGGCCTAAAGCAAATTTTAATATATGAGGTCTTTTTAGTCTATATATGAGACAATTTTGTTTATAAAATCTAACAAAAAAATGTTTTTTGTTGGGATGCCTAAAGCGAGGGCTTTAGTAGCCTTACCCTTGGGCTGGCCCTGAGTCTCACATGGATAAGAACTGATTAAAGTTTATAAAGAGTTCTCAAAATTTTAGGAATCTAGTAATTGTTTCACACCCTTGTTTGTTGCTAGTTCGGTTTTGTGCATTCAGGGCACTGTGTAACTGTTGTGCACATTTTTTGAGTGCTCTATTATGTTTGTTAATGCCTATCTCTTTCTGGTCCAGTTTAATACATATTTTTATTTGAGGTTTTTCATTAGCATCAATTATGTCAGATATGTGGTCATATATCATTAGCACTATCCAAGTAACTGCAGTCACCCTGTTTTTTGCCATTTCTCAATTTTATCTCTAATGGAAGGCTCTCTAGTCATCGGTCTCAGCACGCTATCAGTAGTCTCAGGTTGTCGATTCCTCCAATCAACTTCAAGGGTGAGTTGTTGGCACCACCAGTCATTGATGAGTTTCCCACCAGTCAAGTTTGAGACGTTCACACCACTCTCAAAAAACTCTGACCTGCTCCACACTTAAGTTGATTGTTTCATGTGAATGACATCTTACTCAAAATTGTTGCAGTTTTGTTTGGATACAATTTGTGAAAGTTTATTATGGTTCTGATACAAGTTGGTTTGGTTTGATATTTGTAACCTGCTTAAAAGCCTAGTGAACTTTAACTTGAGGGGAAGTGTTACAATATTATTAAATGTCTTATAATATATTTTATATTATATTATATTATATTAGAGTATCTTCAGTTATTTTCTAGGATCAACATATATTTTTAGAGTATCTTTTAGGATTATATGTAATTATGATTTCTTCTTGACTTACAATTGAGTCCATGCATCCATATAAATAGGGATTAATATTTAGTCTTTTGTATCAAGCTAATATTCGATCAGTATCAATATTATTCAAGGTTTTTATTATTTTCTCTCTTCTTTTTATCTAAAATCTCACAACTTTAACAGGTGCATAGTTCTTTCTTATCCTCGTTTCATCCCAAGCATATTGCTTTCCGTTACAAACTTGCTAAGAAAATGAAGAGGATAAGAGTGAGGTTAGATGAAATCGCTGCAGAAAGGAGTAATTTTCATTTAATTGAGATCGTTAGAGAGAGATGTGGTGTAGTCCCAGACTGGCGACAAACCACCGCAATCCTCACTCAACCTTTAGTCTATGGAAGAAACGAAGATAGTGATAAAATTGTAGACTTTTTGGTTGGTGATGCTTCCGAATTAGAGGACTTGTCCGTCTATCCAATAGTAGGCCTAGGTGGACTTGGTAAAACAACACTTGCTCAACTCGTCTTCAATCATGACAGGATAGTCAACCACTTCGAGTTTAAAATATGGGTGTGCGTTTCAGAAGATTTCAGTCTAAAAAGAATGACAAAAGCCATCATAGACGGGGCAACTAAGGATCCCTGTGGAGATTTGGATCTAGAACCACTACAAAGAAGACTTCAAGATCTACTTCGAAAAAAAAGGTACTTGCTTGTTTTGGATGACGTGTGGAACGACAAACAAGAGAATTGGCAAAGATTGAGATCTGTATTGGCTTGTGGAGGAAAAGGCGCTTCAATTTTGGTCACCACTCGTCTTCCAAAGGTAGCGAAAATCATGGGAACAATGCCTCATCATGAATTATCAAGGCTATCCGACAAAGATTGTTGGGAATTGTTTAAACAACGAGCCTTTGAATTGAATGAGGTAGAACAAAAAGAGCTTGTGATCATAGGGAAGGAGATAATAAAGAAGTGTGGTGGATTCCCTCTTGCGGCAATAGCACTAGGAAGTCTCTTGCGTTTTAAAAGAGAAGAAAAGGAATGGCTATATGTCATGGAAAGCGAGCTATGGAGTTTACAAGGTGAGGATTATGTCATGCCTGCCTTGAGATTAAGTTACTTGAATTTGCCAGTAAAATTAAGGCAATGTTTTTCATTTTGTGCATTATTTCCCAAAGATGATATTATAAGCAAGCAGCTTTTAATTGAGCTTTGGACGGCTAATGGCTTCATTTCCTCCAATCAAATGTTGGAAGCAGCTGACATTGGTAATGAGGTGTGGAATGAATTATATTGGAGGTCATTTTTTGAAAATATTGAGTTTGATGAATTTGGCCAAAATATAAAATTTAAAATGCATGATCTTGTTCATGATCTTGCTCAATCTGTTACAGAAGAGGTATGTTGCATTACATATGAGAACGACGTGCGTACTATGTCTGAAAAGACCCGCCACCTTTTAAGTTACATTCCAAACTCATTTGAGGAAGTCAATTCAATTCAGTTGCACAATGTCAAATCATTGAAAACCTACATGGAGTTTAATTTTGGTGTCTTTGAAGCTGGTCAACTTTCACCTCAGGTATTGAAATGTTATTCATTACGAGTGCTTTTGAGCCATAAACTAAACAATTTGTCGTCTTCAGTTGGCCATCTAAAATATCTAAGATACTTAGATATTTCTTATGGTAGCTTCAATACTCTTCCAGATTCTATTTGCAAGCTTTGCAACTTGGAAGTCTTGAAGTTAGACTATTGTGCGTCTCTACGAAAGTTGCCTGATGGTTTAACACGCTTAAAAGCTCTGCAGCACTTGTCTTTAAGTGGTTGTAACTCATTGACAAGCTTGCCCCATCAGATAGGGAAGTTGACTTCCCTAAAGACTTTAAACCAATACAGTGTTGGCAACAAAAGGGGATTCCTTTTAGACGAACTGGAACAGCTTGACCTTAAAGGAGGGTTGCACATCAAGAATCTAGAGAGAGTAAAAAGTGTAACGGATGCCAAAAAAGCCAATATTTCAAGGAAGAAATTGAACCAATTGTGGTTGTCATGGGAAAGAAATGAAGTCTCGCGTCTACAAGAAAATACTGAGAAGATTCTAGAAGCGCTTCAACCTTATGCCCAACAACTTTATTCTTTTGGTGTAAGAGGATACACAGGTGCACATTTTCCGCCATGGATTTCTAGCCCTTGTCTAAACGATTTAAGTTCTTTAGAGCTTGTGGATTGCAAGGGTTGTTTAAACCTTCCGGAGTTGTGGAAACTACCTTCTCTGAAGTATCTAAAAATATCCAACATGATCCGTGTTACCTACCTACTCCAAGAATCATATGATGGAGAAGGTTTAAAGGCTTTGAAAACTCTTTACTTGAGCAAGTTGCCAAACCTTAAAGGGTTATCAAGGGATGAAAGAGAAATGTTTCCATGTCTTAAACAACTTGAAATCACTGAATGTCCTAATTTGTTGGGCTTGCCTTGTCTTCTATCTCTTAGTGATTTTCATTTACGAGGGAAATGCAATCAACAATTACCAAGTTCACTTCATAAACTAGGCAATCTTGAATCCCTAATTTTTGCTGATAATGAAGAGTTAATTTACTTTCCAGATGGGATCCTAAGAAACCTTGCTTCTCTAAAGAAACTTGGTTTTCATCGACATTCCAAACTTAAGATGCTTCCAACTGAAATGATTCACCTTCATGCTCTCCAACATCTGACTATTGACGATTGCAGAAACATCAAGGAATTTCCAAATGAATTAATGCAAAGGCTGCATGCTCTTAAGAAGTTGGAAATTTTCGGGTGCGATAAATTCAAATTTTCATCTGATTTTCAGTATCTAACTTGTCTTGAGACATTGGCCATTGAAAGTTGCTTGGATGTGGAAGGTTTCCATGAGGCTTTACAACATATGGCTACTCTGAAATCCTTAACATTGTCTGATCTTCCAAACCTAGAATATTTGCCTGAATGCATAGGAAACCTTACCGTGCTTCTTGAAATAAATATTTACAAGTGTCCCAAATTGGCTTGTCTTCCTAAGAGCATACAACATATCAGTGGTCTTGAACTATTGAGTATTCATGGTTGTTCCGAATTAGAGAAGAGATGTCAAAAGGAAATAGGTATGGATTGGTGGAAAATAGCTCATGTTCAATATATTGAGATAAAAAATGACAACTTAACATATGTGGATGATGGCTATTATTTTGAGGGTGATTCAGGCTTCCTATGGGATTCTTCATAGTTGGCGACATATTCGAAGTTGTTCACATGTGGATAACTACGTTTTATCAGGTATTAGGAAATTCAATTTTTTTTATTATAATTCCTTTATTTATGGTTTTAATCTCTCTGAATGGTTTTAATGTATGGGTTTTTTGGTTACCAGGTCCTTTAAGTTGTGTTCCCACTATATACCCACAAATAAAAATCTGAATTGGAGGAGGTACAATTTAATATAATACTCTATGTAGATTGCATTTTATTTTAGATAGACGAAATTTGTAATAGCCATTTGAGAACTCACACACACAAAAGGCGAAGCCAGGGTTTAAACCCCGGTCATAGTGTCCGGCCTAACAATTTTGACATTTTTGTTAGTTAAGCTAGGACTTGCGAACATGTAGGTTGCATATTAAAACCCCTAAAATAATAAATTTAAATGTGCTTATTATTATTTGATCATGCAACTATGATATGATTTAGGTATGCTCTAGTCAGAGAAAGCTTCTTGCTACATCTAATGCTTATTTTTGGAGACCAGGAGCAATATTCAGTGGTAGCTTACCTCCATAATGGTTCGTTCCCTCTTACTTTATTTGTTGCATACATTCTTCTCATGTGATTGTATTTCAATTATCATTATAACTTATGCAATTAAAGATATGTGCTTGCCTATTTTGGAGGCAAAAATTTAAATGTGGAATTGGTTAGGGTGTGTTATGTTGCAATGGTTTGTTCTCTCTTACTTTACTTGTTGCATACGTTCTTCTTATGTGATTGTATTTCAATTATCATTATAAACTTCAACAGTAAAAGATATATATGTGCTTGCCATTTTTGGAGGCAAAAATTTGTCTGAAAATTTAAATGTGAAATTGGGTTAGGGTATGTTCTGTTGGATGGTTGCTCAATAGGTCCATCAAATTTCTCAACCAATTGGCTTTTTTTGTGTGTAAACCCCAATCGGGTCATAACTACCGATTGGTTTTATACAAAAATGTGAGCAATTTTGAGGGGCCTATTAAGCAGCCATCGTTATGTCGAGTTTACATTTTCTTACGTGAGATTCCCTTGAATTAGAAATAGACATGCTCAAGTAACATAGTAATTTATTTTAAATCTTCAATATGGATATCTTATATCATTTATAGATTCTCATTTGTGATGAATACAGAACACTTGCAAATTCTAAAATGTGGTTCTATTCAAGGGAATCTAAGTACTAATTTTGAGATGCGGGATAAGACGGGACATAAGTATTATTTTTGCTTAGAAACTAATCCTTTGGATAGATCCTCAGTACTACCAAACAACAAATGTACCTTGTCCATCAGTTGTGCGTTCTGCCCAGATTTGGAAGAGCATGATTGGCATATATTTTTTTGCTTGTGATATAGTATTCAATGTTGGCATATCGCTGGTTTGTGTGAGGTTGTTCATAATCGGATGCAGAGGTGTTCTTCTATAGCAAGTTTGGTGCTAGAAATTTGTGCCCGTGAAGCTGAGTACGTTGTTAGCAGATTTCTAATGTTGTTGTGGTCTCTGTGGCAGAACAGAGACGACATTATCTGGAACCAACACAGTTCAACTGCTCAACAACTTTGTATCTGTGCTCATGAGTGGTGGACGGAGTAAGGTGAGGTGCTGGTGTGGCACGGCATATCTTTAAATGTTGCTAACAGTTCGGTTAGATGGGAATTACCAGCTGCAAGCTGTTTCAAATGTAATGTCGATGCGGCATTTCATAGGCTACTCAACAAGACGAGTTATGGCTGTTATTTGTCAAACTCTGCTGGGGAATTTCACCATGCACTTACAGATTGGATGACGCCAGAACTTTCTGTTATCGAAGGGGAGACATACGCATTATGGGAATGCTATTGTTTTGAGTCTGAGCTTGGGGTTTAGTGATGTTATTTTTGAGTCTGATTCCAAAGTATTAGTAGATGCAATTCACTCCAATTCTGTGGGGTGTCTGAGTTTAGTTTATTTGTTGCAAAATTAAGAGATTTGTAAGGCTTCAATGATAATTTTTAGGTGAAATTTATTCGCCTTCAAGCAAATATTATTACCTAATAAAGATGCTAATTTATCTCATTTACAGTAGAGAAGTCTGTTAGTTCTTCCCTAGTTATTAGTTTTACATCAGTTACAGTACTTCAATAGTTTTATAACTTTGTATATAAATCAATAGTAGCTCTCTATGTAAATCAGATTTTTACACAACAATAAAATGAGAATTACATCTCAATTCCTCTTTCTTTGATAGTCAATAAATATGGTTGCTCATAGCCTTGCTAAAGCGGCCATTTATAGTGTTAGTTGACAAGTTTATGGTTATGTTCCTCTTTGTATTCATCTTTTATTCATTAATGAAATGAGTTAAGTGTGTTTGGGTGAAAAAAAATAAAAACAATATGAGATACCTAGCATTATAGTTGAGGAAAATCTAATATGAAAGAATAACAAGAAAACTGCTTCTTCCTTTTTAATTGTCGCATTTGCAGAAAAATTGTGTTTATATTTACTTGTTATTTTCAAAGTTCAATGCATTATTATTAATTATTATTTTCTCATCATTACTGTAAAAGATGTAAAGATCTTTGTAAACTCTCTGTGTAACTTGTGTGTATAATGAGATCACACACCTTGTATTTATAATGGTTTTACAATTAAATACATTGAATGCTTATTTAGTAAGCACTAGCCTAGGAAGTTAAATACTCTAGGATTAATAACAATCAATCTAGGAAGCTGTATAATTAAAGGAATATCTAAAGATTCTTAATTTTAACACCCCTCCTCAAGCTGGAGCATACATGACATATGCACCAAGCTTGTTACAGCAAATCAAAAGTCACCATCAAGTGATCATCAACGGGAAGAGAATGCACCATTAATAATCATATGTGGGAATATAGTCACTGAGTCATCAAATGACTCAAAAAACACCTATGAATGTGGCAGAGGGGGACATGCCATGGCTGAATCTAGAAATCATTAACCGGATAGTTGGACACACACTCTTACATGCTGATTTGGCGCCGGCACGTGGCTCACGTGCATGGAAAAAGCGGCGTGTGGAGGTGCATTCAGCGGAAGATGGCAGCGGAGAAATAATCGTTGTGCACGGCGGAGGATTACGCGGCGGTATGGTGGTGGCGCTCGGTGTTGAGTCGCACCGGAAAAGTGGCAGCTGGTATTTGCACAGCGGGAAAGGGTGTGAAGGTCACTGGAAGGGCTGCACAGTGATAAACACCTCTGGCAGCTAGTATTTGCACAGCTGAAAGGGAGTGAAGGTCACCGGAAGCGATGAGCACAATGATAAACACATCCCTAGGAACAAAATAATACTAAAAGGTGGTGCTGCCAACGGCAAATGCCGCTGCCGGCAATAGCGAAGCACAGAGAAAAGCTCACAGAATCAGAATCAGCTCTGATACCATGTAAAAGATGTAAAGATCTTTGTAAACTCTCTGTGTAACTAGTGTGTATAATGAGATCACACACCTTGTATTTATAATGGTTTTACAATTAAATACATTGAGTGCTTATTTAGTAAGCACTAGCCTAGGAAGTTGAATACTCTAGGAGTAATAACAACCAATCTAGGAAGTTGTATAATTAAAGGAATATCTAAAGATTCTTAATTTTAACAATTACCTTAGTTATTTACTGCAAGCAGAGCAATAAAATAAGAAAATTCCTGATGACACATTGGAGAAGGCTGAGAAACACATGTAAAAGACTAAAATGCCCTTCGGCAGTTAACTGCCGAGGTTTTCTTCGGTAGTTAACTGCCGAGGAAACATCAAACCTGATTTATTTTTCTTGCAAAAACCTTAAATTTTCATTATTAATATTTATTGATTTTAATTTTTTCAATCATTATTTTGACATGTTTCAAACAATTGCAGTATTATACTTATGCGTATATATATCTTAATGAGAATAGCATTTAAATCCTCCAAAAAAAACATTTCACTGAGTATAAAAATTAAACATTTGAATATTATTTTGCACATTAAAAAAAATAGTAATAGTATTTTGTTATATTATAATAAATGAAATTGTTATTAAAAGAGTTATAATTATAATTATATGTCAAAATTTAAGGGGTTATAAATTTGGCAGATACTATTTACATAATTATTATTAAAAGAAAAAGATAAGATTTATGTCAATAGTAGCCCAAGTTTCTAATTACAATAACTAATTGTTAAAAAAAAGAGTAATAATTAAGAATTAATAGAATCCTTAAAAAGAAAACTAAGATTTAATAGTAATAAATTAGTAATTTCAAAAAAGGCAAATGCTTCCAAGTCCACTATACCGTAAACCAATTCTATCTTCAATTTAATCTCTAAATTCATTTTCAATAAATACCATTAATTAAAAAAACTGAAATGTCTTTGTCATTTGTAATTTCAGATTTCCTCGGAGTTAACTGCAGCCGATTTTATTTTTCCTCGACACTTAACTACCGAGGGGTATTTTCATCTTTTACATGTGTTTCTTAGCCAAACAACATGTGTATACAACAATTTTCATAAAATAATAAATGGTTAAGGGTATTATTGGAAAAAAATGAATATTTCATCAAAAGCAACAAAACTTATTGTTGTTTATGTGTAAAAAGTCCTAAAATGACAACTAAAAATGAAAGAATGGAGTATTATGAGCTATTATTAGAAACTAAAGATGTAAATTGTTAATTGTCATTCAAATTATCAATAGGTAATCAAAGTGTGAGGAAGGTTATGGTAACAAATTCATTAACATGACCAGGCGGACAGGACAACGAGGGTGATGCAATCTGTTGTCATCCCATATTAGATGAGTTTCAACAACGCATAAAACTTAGTATGCTATGAAGGCTAATTCTATAATGCGCAAGTATGTTGTACCATCCATCCACAGTAAAATTCATAAACATGGTAGTCCTAAATCCCTTCAGTTCATTGATATTGAAGAGATAACATACTTTTCAGTTGCGATGCTAAGAAATCTCACTTCTCTTAGAGATTGGATCCTTCTATTAAGGATTTGATGATTTGGAAATGCTCAAAAAAAGATTTTGACGAGGCTTTACTATAAGTGATTTAACAAACCTGTCATCCTCACCTGACTGGTTAGGATACCTTAGTTTTCTTCACGATGAGCATCCAAAGCCTTACTGGTCTGAAAATTTTTGGATGAAAAAGATTTTAAGCAAATAATCTTCAAATGTATAGGGATATAGATCTCGCTGCCTCAGTTTCAGCATCAAGGTGTTGTGAGCGTACTCTAAACTCTTAACTTCACCGGACTGCTTCGGTGCTTGTTGGTGAAAGTGGTGCATTTTCTCATCTATCTTCGTTAGTTTCAAGATTTACAATTTTTGTATCTTGGAAGAAGATTTGATCTTCTTATTCTGTAATTGCTGAGGTTCACTAGAAATGCTACTATCTGTTGGCTCATGATCCAAAGACTTGTCAGGTTCATGGATACTTTCTTTCACCTTGTGAATCTGAAATGAATGGAGTTTTATTTAATAAAATATATTTTATTTGTTTTTGTTTTTGTTTTAAAGAAAGAAAGAAGAAAAAAATAGTGGTGGGGCCATTAGTTTTTCTTGTCCCGAACCAGTATACACACACTACACTACACATCTCATTTTATAACTATCAAAACCATAACACAACCTTTGTATCTTCTCCTCTCCCCCGTAGCACTGTTCTCCTACCCAAAAATCTCCATTTAATCTCATTCCTTCTCCATCTATTCTACTTTTCTTTTACTTTTTTCATCATAATTCCTCCAACTATCATCATATGTTCAACAATTAGTGTTAAGTTCATGCTTGAGTGAGAAGTGAAAATACACGGTCATGGAGGGTTTGATTTTTGGTGTTCCTTGAGATTTGGTGGAAATCGCTCTGGTGGCCGTTCCAGAAGGCATTTCTAGGAACGGACTTGATGCTTCATAGTTGTGAGTAGCTAAATTACCTTGTGACATGATTTTATAAGTTACAAATTTGTTTTATGGGAGGAACAAATAAACTTTTCAAAATAACTTGTCATATGGTAACCTATTACGAGGGTTTTTAATCCAATGAATTAATTTTGGTGACATAAACTATTTTAAACTTTGTTTTAATGTTCAAATGAGAATTTTATATCTGTTTGCTACAGCGAAGAGATAATGTAGCCTACGAGGTACGACTCACAGTAACAAATGTCAAATCACTGTTTGCTACAATGAAGAGATAATGCAGCCTATGAGGTACGGCTCATAATAACAAATGCGAAAACTCTGTTTGCCACAACGAAGAGATAATGTAGCCTATATGGTACGGCTCATAGTAACAAATGTAAAATCTCTGTTTGCTGCAACGAAGAGATAATGTAGCCTATGAGGTACGACTCATAGTAACAAATGAAACTTTAAGTCAAGAAACGTGAAATACTTGTTTTAATGAAAATCTCAAAGCTTACTCCTTCCTGTCTACTTGGTATTTATGCTCTCACTGAGTCTATGTGAAACCCCCACCCCCTTCTTATTTTTTTCCTTCAGATTCACAAGTTGTTGGATAAGTCTCTCTTGCTATCTGTAGATATTTCAAGCTTTTGCTCCTTTTTGGTAGGTCTCTATCTTATGTAGTGACTTCAGTATAGTGCAACTATGTGGGTTAGGATGTGTTTGGTGTTTTGGGCTCTACGTAGTATAATGTGAAGTTCTACTTGTATGTAGCTACCATCCTTTTTTTGAATAAGTGAAAACGATGGAATATGAGTGATAGATATTTGGCAAGTGAACCAAATTCAATCGAAGTAATAAAAATTCGTTCCACGAGGACTGTATTTAACTTCTACTTAGCAATTTCATTATTAAAAAGGATGTAATAAATTTGTATTGATGCCCTAGGCAGTTGAGTTGTTTTGTAACATAAACTGATTAAAAGCAGATAAAGATTGGTTTTTAGAAAATTGAGAGAAGTATGGTTAAGTCCTTCGAATCCTCCGAAGTTCTCCTATGGTAATTTGCACTCCTAGTTCAATCAATGATCATCTAATTCAACGACAGATTAACAAAGTAATTCTACCCAATCTCTAGACCTAGAATTCTCCCCGCAAGTGACAACCCCTTAACCTCTTAAGTGAATTCGAAACCGTTGGAGGATTTAACAGAACGTTAATCCCTATGTCATAACCTAATAATGATCTATCTCTAACTTGATTACTTAGGTTAATCTTATTACCTAGGTCAGAGTCAAAAGCCAGGGTTAGTGGTCATTCAATCTCTAAGATCAATTTGCATATTCATAAAGCTAGGGTTAGTAGTCGATGATAAACATACAAAAAGCATTAAACATAAAGTAATATTAATTAAAACTAGACTTTCATTGATATTCAAAGGAGTTCAACAAATTAGGGTTCCCATAGGATTACATCAGATTCATCTCAGGATTAACCACAAGAGAATTAGTTACTCATAGCTAAAGTATAAGTTAACTAACATAAGAAGAAAGATTCATACATGTAATGGATGATTGACTATTAGTTTTGATGGTTGCCCACCAGATCTGCAAAGCCTCTGCTCCAAAATATGCTTTAGGTCTCAAAATTCGTGAACCCTTAATTATAAAACGCGGTTTGCTTAAATAGACATGTGAAAAATCGGGCCCTGAAGTGTAAAATTCGGTGCCCAAACTGCAAAATATCAAATCCAAAAGCCCATGTCTGCGCGAAATCGGCGCCCAAACTCTCTAGTTCAGCGCCCGATTTATGTCGAACTCAGTGTTCTCTTATGCCTCAAAATCTGCTCCCAAACAAGCTGATTCGGGGCCCGAAAATTGTGAGGATTCGAGGCCCGATTTGCTCTTTTTACGTTAGGCTTGCCAGACTTGTTTAATTGTTTAGTGAATGTTAGTCTGTGCACCGGTCATGGTCATAGATAGGGTCGTGAGAATCCAACTTCAGTGCATATATAATATCCTTAGATAGTTTCTCCCTTGATTTCAAGCTGTGTTCTTCGGCCTTTGATAAAGGAGATCTTGCTGCAAAAAGCACCATCAACCAATAAAAAATAAAACATGTAAAAGCATATTGTAAACATAAAAATAGAAACTAATACACCTAACCAATAAAATAACACAAGTTATAAAGGTGAGAAAAACACAAGAAGGGGGGTTGAATTGTGTTTACTTTTTCTTCGTTTTCTCCTACTGAAGTCACTGTTCAGAAGCAGATAGAGTTCACCTTCTGAAGTGATAATCTAAATCTAAATGCAGCGGATAAAACAGAGAGAGAGAGGGAGAGAGAGAAGAAAGACACAAAGCAATTATACAGGTTCCTTCCACAAACCGGAAGTAGTCCTGTCCCCCTTGCACTTCCAAAGAGAGTTCACTAAAAAATGTAATATCAAATTACAACTGCTCAATGCTACAACTAGCACGAGACTTCAAATTACTCAAGCATAACTGCAAGAGATTTCATATGCTCCTGAACACAGTCAAGAGACTTCCAATGCTCAAGCACAACTGCAAGAGACTTCTATTGCTCAAGCACACAAGCAAGAGACTTCTAATCAAACAGAATTACAAAGAAGTTTGTTTGAGTTTGAACATTTGATATACAATCAGTGGTATTCACAATACAAATCAGATACAGACTCTTTAGACTCTTAAGACTCTAGAATTTCTAAGATATAAACTTTGATAAGAAATTCTAAGTGACTTTAGATGCAGAACAATAACAGAGTTTGACACTTTGTGAATTGTTGTATGAGTCTTGATTTTGTTTGTGTCTGTATATCCAACTAGCAGGTCTTCACCCCTTTATATAGAGGTGTGAAAGATATGTTGAAAAATTGCCAGCACAATAAAGAGTTGTTTGAAACTTGATCAAAATCACCAATGATCTTTTGCCTGATATGGTTATTGTCCTATGAAGGATCAATTTCAAATGCATTCTTAGTTAGAAGGAACATTACTGCAGGCATAGCTGTCATTCTTGTCTTGATGCAGAGACACAAACAGAGTAGTGGAAATAGTGGTTGTACACTTCGTACAATTGTACTTTGTCAACGCTCTTCAAAGAACAAGCATCCAATGCTTTCAAATCCTTTCAAAATAGTCGTTGCTTCACCCTCCTAGTCTTCTACAATGCTTAGACGAGATTAAATCCATTGAACAACCTTTGAAGCTTTAAATCTTTCATCTCCTGATGAACTTCAGCTTCTGGTGATCTTGCTTCTGATGAGATGCTTCTGACGAACTTGCTTCTGATGACGTCATCATTTCAGGAGCACTTATACTTCAGATGCACTTTTCTTCAGATGCTTCAAGTTTCCCTTTTGTTGATTCTTTTGCTCTCTTTTGTTCTTCCAGAACCTTATAAGATATCAAAAACTTTGTCTATGGTCCTGTACACTTGAACAAATATTAGCATATCCAATTGACAATTTTTAATACGTTGTTATCATCAAAACTTTAAGAGTAATGTATGTTAAACACATTTTGTTCCAACAATCTCCCCCTATTTGATGATGACAAACACTAGTATTTAAAATGTTCAATTGTTGTTAATCTAATTAACAAGTTGACTTTAAGGGTATGAGGTTTGTAAGCTCCCCCTGAGTCTAATAGTACTTTAAGGTGAGGTTTGTAAGCTCCCTCTGAGTTCTATCCATGTTAATTAAATTCATCATTTAAAAACATAATAACACTCAGAATAATCTCACATTAATAGACTACAAGATAAGAAGAAGGTCTTATTAATTTAACTTGATTAGAATTAAATTAATAGGGCTCAGAGCCTATAAATACTATACATCTACTCCCCCTTTTGTCATCAACAAAAAAATATTAAATAAAGACAAAAAGAAAGAGATGGGAGAAAGATAGCGAGAAAAATTCTATATAAACATTAGTTCAGAAGCATAATGATTGATCAATAGCGCAAAATCTTGTTTAGAAGCAACATTAGATCAGATGCAAAATTAAATCAGAAGCACAAAATGGTTCAGAAGTAGTTAAACAAGGAAATTTAAGAGAAAAACTAAACAAGCTAAAAAAAATAAGGTGTGTAACTAAGGGTTGGCTTGTTTCTAAAGCAACTCTTGAAGTAACTTGTTTGTAAGCTCAGATTGCTTTCTCATCTCTTCCTTGAACTCATTATTGCTCTTAATCAAGTTTTCTTCTCTAATTTTGGCTTCTTCATGCTTATCTTCTGAAGCTGCCTTGTACTCAAACAGCAGCAATTTCTGATTAAGAAGTTCCTTCTTCAGCTTCTTGTTTTCACTTTCTAACTCAGCATTCCTTTGTAGCAAGGTTAGTTATGTAGAAACTGGATTGACATTCAACTTTCACAACCAGTTGATGTTCAGCTCTCTTGGGTGTATACCTGTTGGAATGAAATCAGTAGCATTTCTTTCTCTTAAGCATAGAGGAGTTTGCACCCAAGTTCTTAGAACTTTCACTTCTTGCAAATTGTTGTCAACCCCTTTCAGCCAATCTTGAAGCTTGTTTTCAGTAGAGTCTAGAGCATCAAGACATGTTCTCTGAAGTTCACTCAAGACAAAGTCTACTCTCTCTTTCAATATCTTCCATTGCTTCTCATAGCTGTCTTCATGAATCATATTATTTCTTGCTTGAATCAGCTTGTTCAGCTCCTGAAATATATTCTCACACACATCTGCTAAAATAGTAGAATCTAAAAACAGTGTGGGTGGAGAAGGTAAATTTGTTTTGGCAGGAGCACAAGGTTGAATGGCTAAGTTTGAAGATTCAGGGTTATTTGTGCAGGTAGGAGTTGGAGTATTGGTCTCTGAAGGTTCATCAGGAGCAGCAGTTAAGATCTCAGTAGAAGATGAGTTGGATTGCTCAACTTCCATATCAGAAACTTCTGGTTCACTGATTTGTTCAAAAGAAGAAAGAGACTCAATATGGTCAGGGACATGTTCAGGAACAAATTGTTCAGGAACAGATTGTTCAGGAACAGTTTGTTCAAGAACAGAGACATTTGGACAGGTGGTTGAGGCTGTTTGTAAGTTTGGTGCTTGTTGTTGGGGGCTTTCTGAAGCAACTTCACTAGAAGCTTCTTCATAGGCTTTCTCTAGATTAGACTCAACACCTGATAATTCACCTGAGTAGTGATTAACCAGATTTTCTAAGACAATATTATTTTGCAAATGGCTCAGTTATTATGGGACGGAGGAAGTAGTTTCATCAATTATTCATATAAACAATTAATGTATTTTCATTATTATACAATTTAAATTAAAGAATAAGTAATAATTTCAAAAATGGTGTACATAATGATATTAGTGTGTAAAATTAAAAAATGAACGATTAAATTTAGAGAAATGATATTTGAACAACCATTTTTTAACAACTTTATCTCTCATTCTCTCATGATCATTCTACTTTCTCTCTCAATTGCTTTGATTTTTGTGTCACTACCTAAACTTCTTTGTAAAATTTAGTTATCCAACAAATTGTCACAAGAAATAGTTGTTCAAATAACATTGTTCTTAAATTTACGTTCAAAACTAAAAATGACAATCTTTTTTTAGACAATTTCTCCAACATATTTTACAATCATTACGAAATAAATCAAAAATGAACAGAAAGAAGTACTAGTAATTTTGGCTTTTCACTGTTGTAATAAATTTGCATTTGGCAAACCTCTGCACAATTTTGAGTTGAGTGTTTGTCTTTTGTGTGTCCCCTTGCACGTGACCCTCTTTTTTCTCCCATTTCACTTTTTACTCTTTCTTTCTCCAAATCCAAGAACCTCTCTAGTCTCTACTCACTAGTCTCTACCAGTACCTATCTCCTTCTCACACCATCCCACTCACCTTCCTTCAGATCCCATCTTAACCAATCACCCATTAATGACTCCACATACCACACTTTCACTCTTCACCCATCATCACCATGCCCTTAACAACTCTTCTCCCCTTCCTCATCCTTCTACTCTTCCCCACATCAACACACACATGTCCTGCTAATAACAACCCAAACACAACAAAAACACACCCTTATCCATGCCCTCCATTTCAATCCACCCCACCTTTTCCTTTCTCCACCACCCCAGGTTGTGGCCACCCTTCTTTTCAACTAACATGCTCAACTCCTCACTCTTTCATCACCATCAACAACCTCACTTTCTCAATCCTCTCTTACGAACCAAACTCCACTTCCATCACCCTCTCTCCTCACACCCCCATTTCAAACAACAGCAAATGCGTAACAACAACATCCTCAATCCCAAACAAACCCATAAACCTCTCTAACACACCCTTCACTCTCTCAGATGAAACATGCTCACGTCTCTCTCATCTTCAACCATGTTCCCCACCATCTCTCCCAAACTGCAGCCACTGTCCTTGGCAATGCAAACTCATCAAAAACCCATCAGAAATCTTCAAAAGCTGTAGATCCATGCATCATTCTGTTTCAGACGATGAACCTAGGTGTCAAAGTGATGTTCTTGTTTACCTCAATAAAATACTAACCCTAGGTATTGAACTTGAATGGGATGAAGCTTTAACACAAGACACTTACTTCACAAACTGCAAACAATGCATCAACAACAACGGTTTCTGTGGTTTCAATTCATCAGACACGAAAAAACAGTTTGTTTGTTATCATTTTCATTCCAAATCAACTCTTTCACCACCATGGATCCACAAAATGAAACCTAACAAAATCGCTGTTTTCGCTATGGTTATCGCTTTTACTTCGTTGATTATTTTCCTCTCAGTTGTTATCTCAATTCTCCGATCAAGAAAGCTAAACACGACGGTGGAAGAAGATCCAACTGCGGTGTTTCTTCACAACCACCGTAACGCGAATCTTCTTCCACCGGTTTTCACCTACGATGAATTGAATATATCTACAAACAACTTCGATCCGAAAAGGAAAATTGGTGACGGTGGATTCGGTTCTGTTTATTTAGGCAACCTCCGTGACGGAAAACTCGCCGCCGTGAAACATCTTCACCGGCATAACCACACGGCGGCGTTTTCATCAAAATCATTCTGCAACGAGATTCTGATTCTCTCTTCCATTGATCATCCAAACCTCGTCAAACTTCACGGTTACTGTAGCGATCCACGAGGTTTGATTCTTGTTTACGATTACGTTCCTAACGGAACCCTAGCGGAGCATCTTCACGGTTCAAAGAGTAAACGGAAGGGATACATGATGACGTGGCAAACGAGGCTTGAAATTGCGATACAAACGGCGTTAGCTATGGAGTATCTTCATTTTTCAGTTAAGCCACCGATAGTTCATAGGGATATAACGTCGTCAAATATTTTTATTGAGAAAGATATGAGGATTAAAGTTGGTGATTTTGGGTTGTCTAGGTTGTTGGTTTTGCAAGAATCGAATCAAACGACGTCGTCGGGTGGTTTTGTATGGACTGGCCCACAAGGTACTCCGGGTTATTTAGACCCGGATTATCATCGGTCTTTTCGGTTAACTGAAAAGAGTGATGTGTATAGTTTTGGTGTGGTTTTGCTTGAATTGATTTCCGGTCTTAAGGCGGTGGATTATTGTAGGGACAAGCGTGAGATGGCGCTTGCGGATATGGTTGTTTCGAGGATTCATACGGGTCAATTGAAAGAGGTACTTGACCCGGTTCTTGATTTGGGTAATGACGGTGATGCGCTTGATGCGGTGGGTGCTGTGGCGGAGTTGGCTTTTCGATGTGTTGCGTCGGATAAAGATGATCGACCCAATTCAAAGGAGGTTGTCGAGGAGTTGAAGCGGGTTCGGTCACGGATAAGGGGTGGCATTACTCGGTCCATATCTCTGACTTAACTTTTTATTGACAAGTCGCAACTTACTCAGTCTATATTTACGACTTAATCATCTATGTTCGATATCACGGTGAGTCATCGTTATTCATACATATTCACGGCGATACTAAACAAAAGGAGTGATGAGTTGTGGACATGTGGAGTTTGAGTTTGACTCCGTGAGTGAAAGTTTTGTCCAAGTGTAAGGTGGACCCCACAATGGAACTTAACCTAAAGTGTACTATATGATTTTTGGGTAATTTTATTGATGATGTGTGAGTACTTTGCAATGTTGGGTTTGTGTGCACGTGGGTATCAAATTCAATGTTATTTGTTACGTAACGTCAAGGGTAAAAGATGTCAGTGACAACGTACCGGTATTTAAATTTAGTATAGAAGCCTACCCAAATTGACTCAGCTGAGAATATATGTGGACCAGAGGGAAGGGACCATTCTAGTTCTTGCTTTGATACTTCAATTCCAAATATCTAGATTCCTATCTATGGGTAAATGTACAGTACTATTATTGAAATACATTTCCATTTTGAATTTGAATTATTCTTCCTTTCTCTGTATATACATTTTATTTTGAATTATTAATTATTAAATATAGACGCAACTATGCTTCAATGATGGTAATGTTTTATGGGTAACTTCTCTAGGGCACATGTTAAGAAATCTAAAAGAAGTAATATTTTCTAAAATTTTGTACATTTAATTCATCAAAAAATTAAAAATTAAATGCATTGCATATATTCTAATAAATTATTTCTATATTTGCATTATTAATTTGTGTCTTGAGAGCACAAGTTAACATTTTTCCTGTTTTATTTATGGTTTTTTCTAGATTATATTTGACAAATGGTGGATAATTTACCCACCAACCAATGAAAATGAACAATTTATTGGTGGGGTCAAGATAGTTCATAAATACAACTTAAAAAGGTGAATGTTCATTTGTTAGAATTGGTTAACTAACTTGCAATTAATTTAGTTAATTTGCTGTAACCAAAAAAATAATAGTTAATTTGCAACTTAACTAAATACTCCCTTCGTCCCGGATTAACTGAGCCAAAAACTCATTTCACACGTATAAAGAAAAATGTATAAATGAAGGAGAGAGAAAAATAGTTTTAAGCGCACTTGTTAAGTATTGATGCATTCTCCACTATCATAAATGTAAGGTGGAATATATTGAAATGAGAATGATGAAAGTAATATTAATTAAAGTTATAAAGGGGAAAAAGTAATTAATATTGTAAATGGTTCAGTTATTATGGGACGGATGGAGTATTCGCTCCATTTCTAAATATAAGTAAAATTCACTTTTTAGGTTCATCCATTTAATGATGTATGTGGTTTATGATATGGACCACATATATCATTAAATGAATGAACATAAAATATCAATTTTGTTTATATTTAAAAACGGAGGGATTAACTCCTAACATTTTTTTTAAGGGCTAAATTTAAAAAGTTCAATAATATATGACTATTTTTTTGTAATATGTAAAAAGTCCTTAAAGAATTTATAAAATGAGATGGAAAATTGAATGCCATGTGCTCGATTTGATGATTAGTCTATTGGTGGGTTTAATTAGTCTAAGCCCTAGGAAAACCTTGTATTGCTATTTTCTTAATAATTTTTTATAGAAACAATCCTTTCTTAAATGTAAGTTAATTATTGTTAGTCCCATAGTATGAAAACATGATAAGGGATGGTGGGTCCATAATCTTTCACATTTGAAAATTTATGATCCTAGTTGAAGGGCCAGCAAAGGCAAAGTTGACTGGTAGAATAAGGTCAATGTTGTTTGGCCAAGTTGGCTGGTAGGTCTTTCATGTTCAACTTTGGGTTCTAACATCTAAGGATGGTAAGTAAGTCTTCTAATAACGACATCAACCAACAAAAACAAAGAACGAAGACTTCTCCACACACATCTTTTCCGTGATTTGCGTTTGAAATTTGATAGCTCACACCCCATGATGTCCCACTTTTGATTTAGATGTGAAGTTTGTTTCTTCCATAATATTTTAACATTGATGACGAATAAAATAAGTCAATTCGAAATTGCACAAAGCTACAAGAGAAACTTCACATGGAGAGTAGCAAGGATTTATTTTTTTTAATATATAATCGTCAATGTGGTCCTTCATCAAACTATTATTGTACGAAATTTAGAAGACAATAGACGTATCATTCCTAAACTAAAAAAGCTTATTGTTTTATCTTGTTTTCCAATAATAGTATTAGTAGGAAAGCATAGCTTTCTTGTTTCATCTCGAACTCATGTCGACAACTCATAAGTAAACTTCCTTGCTTCATCAGATGGCGGAACAACGTTCTTAGAATTATTTAATTTAAAATGGTATTTTTATTTTTGAAAAAAAAAAGTCATTTGCCCAATGAGGTGATCGAAAGAGAGAATTATACATTTCGGATTTTATAATTAGAAGAACTTAAAGCTTCGGATTACAAAATCCGAACCGAGGTAAATTTGGTAAAATGGAGGGCTCGCGAGACATTCCGGGTGGAAGGAGAAATTCTTCAATAATAATATAAAAAAAAATCAATTCAAAATTGCATAAGCCTACAAAAATGGTCCATCATCAAACAATTTGTGTCCAAATTCAGAAGACAATAGACATTGATGTCCTAAACTAACAGCTTATTGCTCTCTCGTCTTCATAGTTCAAGTTATGACATAGCGAGTGTTTGTTTTGGCAGTGGCTTGAAACCAGACGTATGTTGAGAGCAACACTGAAATTTGTAGCTTCTTAAAATTGCGGCGAAACCGCAGAACCAAAGAACCTATTAATTGGGGCCTGTTTCGGGATGAAACTCTTGTGACATTTGACTGTCGTAAACCATGCTCGAGCTTGGGTATTCAAAGTCTAAGTTGAATGAATGACTTATTTAAGCTTTAGACCTCCTTCTAGCCCTCATATTAAGGCTATTCCGTTAGGGTTTCTTAGTTGAATTCATAGACTTAAATAGTGTGCTCGAATTCTATCCAAACCAGGTGGTTTTCGGCCTAGTCAATCACAAGGAAGTACCATCTGAGTATTAGGAATTGGGTTAAGCACAACAAAGGAGATTAAAAAACTCCTAGTTCAATCTGCGCTAAGGCGAAATCTTATGACCGTTCGATGCTTAGTCCTGATTAAAACAAAGAAAAACAAACATGCATGATTCAAAACTCAACTCATTCATTTTTCTATTTTTCTCAACGTGATCTCAATCAGGTCACCATCTTAGTAGTACCGACAAAAAGACAATTACTTTCGAAGGACATCATCATTATTCCACAACCTTTGTGCGATTTTGTGAATACTTGCCTAACGTCAAAAGTTGAACCTGCTACAGTATCAGTATGTAAACACAAACAAGTTCTAAAAGTGTTCAACTGCATGAAAGCATAATTTTCATTCATGAAAAAGGGAGGGGAGGGAGGCGCCTCCTAACCAACCACTACTCAACAAGCATGGCCTCATTGTCATTGTCATGACTTTGAGTTTCATTTATTTTTTATACTATGAGTTACATTCATTACATAATAATATATTGCAACATGCTAAGGACTCCCTTTGGTATTGATAGCTTATGCATTCACATTTCACATTGAACCGGTTATGATTTGATTCTGTGATTATTCTCTTAATTAAAATAAGCACTCTCGAAAACCTTAGCTTTTTCATTAGCAATTGCAGCTTCTGGTCTATTTGCTTGTTTGTATCCTCTCTCCTGAAAGTAAAAAATAATGAAGTGATAACAATACTCTTTAACACGAGACGAAATTACAGAAAAAGTAAAACACTTATTTTGGTTCTTAAATTAAAAATGACAGATATATCATATCATACTGCAAGATACAAGTATCCAAAATAATAATCAAATGATTCAATAATAATGCAAGACTTACCAGCAAACGCCATAAGAAAGCAGTGCCGTCTCTCTTCTTGATTTGCTTCTCAATTACTTCAATTGCTGGGATAGAATACATCAAATTTTAATATGACTAATGATGGGTTTGAAAAATTAGATGAAATGTTTGAAATTTTACCCTTTATTGCGTCTCCACTGTTCAACAACATGATGTACCAAACTTCATTGAATACATCAACTTGTTCATCAGATGCACCAATTATCTTCACAGAAGCATGCTTGAAATTATTAATTCCAGAAAAGAAAGAAACCAGTGAATATAAAATACTGGACTTGGATTGCCTGCGGCCACCAATCTCATGCATTCATGCAGTCAACACATCGAAATTTATTGAATCAAGATTGGACGGTTCAAATTTCAAACTCAGTGTTTGGAGTTTTTAAAAAAAAATAAAATCAAAATCTACTAGCTTTCTGAACCGTACAATCTCGACGTGCTGACTGCGTCAATGCGTGAATTTCGGGCTGCAGAAAATCGAAAAGAAGTATAATTAATATAACCTTGTAATCATTGGCATCAAAATCTGGACCAAGTAATTCCAGTCCATGTTTGTTGTTACCTCTTCCATATGCATAAAGTGCTTCTGCAAGCTAGGCTCAAATGAAGAAATAGAGACAAGATTTTTAACAAAGAAAAATTTATAGTCCACTTGAATGAGCATTGCTAATATGTAAAATTCTGTAACATTATTAGTTAAGGTATGTGCTAATTGTTTCTCACATCTAGGTCCTGTTTGATAGCTTCACACAACTTATTCTATAACAAAGATAAAATTTCTATAACAAAGATAAAATAGTCAAATTGGTTTCATATAAGCTATAAACTGTTTTCATAACTATTCTAAAGAACTTATGGAAATAAGCTCCAAAACAGCTTATGGACATGTCATAAGCTGTTTCCGTAAACTCTTACAAATAGTTTTACAAGTACTTATGGCAGTAAATAAGCTCAAATAAGTCAATTAAAACAAGCCCCGAAAATAGATAAGGTTGTAGCGAACAAAGATATATAACTACTAACTAATGGATTAGCATACTACGGTAATCGATTTTCATATAATCACAGAAGTAGCAACTGAATCATACCATCATTCCTTTCTGCATTATTTGTTGTTTCTTTTTGGTCATCCTCGAAATCCTACAGTAAGATAACATTTTATAACAAATCATATACTGAACTGTTTCTAAAACACTATCTGTAAATAACAGGTTCACCTTTCTTTTAAGCCTTTAAGAAGTTCTTCTGCTTTAGAAATTTGTCCAGTCTTTGCCAAAGCCCACACTGTCAATACATCAAGGTGCCACTCTAAATACCAGTTTGCCTAAAGATAAGATACATCCAAGATATGTAAAAGAAATATTTAGCATGAATATCCTCAAACTGCAAAAAGAGTTCAAGTTTTTGCCACATAATACTTGAAGTATAAGCTACATCAAAGTCATCATATAGAAAAATAAAAAGTGTTGAGAGTTCCACATAGAAATGGTCTGAAAATGTGTTTAAAAATAGGTATCCCCTCCCTCACAAAGCCGGTTTTAAAAGCTTGTGTCCCAAATCTAGTACCTGTTTTAAATTGGTTCTGAGAGGGTATTAGTGCCTTTCCACGATCCGTAGGACCAGCCGCAACCAGAACACGAGGGTCACACACCAGATGTCCAATCTTGGGCGTTGGGACTTGGGAGGGTGTGTTGACTTTTAAGAGTTTCACATCGAATGAGACATGACTTGAAAATGTGTTTGAGTGCAAGACATTCCTCACCTTACAAGTTCGTTTTGTAAGGGTTGAGTAAGAGTGTAAGATCCAACTCAAATTCTAAGAAAAAGTAAATTTTATTGGAACCTATATGGTTTATATTGAATGTGCATTTCCTCTTAAAAATTATTAATTTATCAACTCAAATAGTTTGATAACTTCTCTTCTTTGTACATTGTATCCCGAATTTATGTTATTCATTGTTTTCTGTCCAAATTCTGGAAGTATCAAAAGTTTAATGTTCAGTCTGATTTTCAATTCATTGGAACAGAACACATTTAAGTATTGACTATAACCAAAGTGCATGAGGGTTGAGAATTTAAATTAACAATTAAAGTTGCAGAATTAAGCATCCTTCCATTGAACATGTCCTTTATTTATATTATATCATTTGCTGTGAACCATAACTTACTTGATCAGCAAGGCGAGCTGCTACCATCTTGAGCCGATCACCAAAAAACTGCAATTCATCACGCACGCACAACCGCAGAAGCAGAGCCACAGCATTTAAGCATACCTAAGTTCATATGAGGTACGAATTCATGACGTAGGGAAGAAAATGAAAAATCATTAGTAATAACAATGTTCATAAAATCGTGTACCTCGGGAACCGCAGCATCGGTTTTGTCTAACTCCTTCCATATATAATTGTCGTATACCTCGAGCACACGTTGCATTGGAGCATTTCCTTCGAGGTAACAAAGTGCTACATGCCACCAATTATGAGTCAACCTGAAAAAATTGGGAACTCTTTAGCCGATTAATACAAAATGAGACATATCCATAGTCAAATGAATAAAAAAGGCTTACATAAACGATAAAAAAGAGTTCCATGACGGCGAACATTCTTCCATGAACTTAACGGCTTCTCTAAAACGGCACTCATACTGAAGAACATGACATGTCTGTGGAACAACATTCAATTTATTACATTACTTTACTGAAGTCATAATTTATAAAAAGTTTTTGTTGCAATAAATTTCAGAACAGTGTCATAAAGGCAGAGCGAATATTCCCAAATATTGACGAATAGATTGTCCTACAGCATGCTGTGACCAGCCATCTTGGTTGTTGATTTCAAATCCTCTTTTGGCAGCTTCTTCAGCTTCTTTCATTTGTCCAAGCTCCAACAATGGAAAAGCAAGCATGCCATATATGTAATTTTCTCCATCATTTTGAGGTAGAACCTGTGAAACTTAGAAGCATAAGGTACTCAGACATTTATCAATAATTATAGTTATGATTCATATGAACCACAACGAAAAAATAAGTCAATCCACAAATTATATGAAGTTATATTTTGTTTTGATGACAAGAATGAGAGATTAGGACATGTTAAGAACAATTGTGATTAAGCATAATACAATGTTCCCGATTTTGGTGTTGGCACAACTTTGAAGTTTGAATGATATTAAAACATGTTCAATAAAATAAACACTAACATTATATATTAAATGTTGAATCATTAGAGAACATTAGGTTAAGAAATTAGGTTCATTACATGTGTACATTGCTGAGGTGAAAACTTTAGGCAGCAAAAGACTCCCAAATTCCCATCTCAGCTCAACCTCTCGAGGCAACACAACCAAAGGAAGCACAAATAATATAAGTACATTCTGACTAATACACAACTTTCTACACCAAACCTTTTAGTCTTGCAATATATAAGTATTTTTTTTTATTCTATCATAACATTATGGCAACTTTAAACCATCCACAAGATACAGAGAATTTTTACTGATAAAACTGTACCATTAAATAGGAAAAATTTATTTGCACAAACAATAGAAGAAATGAAACATTCTTTAATTGAAAAGGAACCTGATTAACAAGGGATAAAGAAAGATCGGGCCGACCCATGTAGAAACACAAGATTTGTGCTCTCTTTAGAGAAACCAAATCTCTTGGGAACTCCTTTAGAAGCTTTGAACAAAAACAAGTCTGGTTAGTCAAGATAATTTGAGTAGAAACATAGATGAATCTCAAAGCATAGAGCAGACAACTAAAATTAGAAACAGAAAAAGCTCGGTAGCAGTTTGCAGTAATCTCACCACTTTAGATATAACTTTCTGAATAATAAAGTATGAAAGATTATATAAACTCGATCAAAATGTCTTGTCAAATGCAGTTTCTACACATATGAAAGATGCAAGAAAACTTGCAATTCATATGAACCTTTTTGTTCATAGATTTCTCTCTAACATGCATAAAAAAGTTCACAAGAGTTTCATCAGAATTTTTTATGCCTAAGTCTAATATCTTGTGTAAATACTCATTTTGATCCTCAAACATTTGAAGTGCCTAAAACTGTAGTAAGTAGTAAAGATATTGAGGATTAACATGAGCATATTTACTTACTGTCAATTATTTATTTCTGAGCTCAGCTCAGTAACTACAAACCTTAAAATGCAACTCGACAGCTACATCGTCATCTCTATCTTCGGACATCAAGTAACTGATGGCATTGAAAACTAGTTTCTCGTACAAGGTTGCATGTTCCTGTAACATCATAATCTTAATCATGTATGCATTTTCATTAATTGTAGTTTTTCTTCTTTATGTTCTCAAATTCACTATTTTAGTCCTTCAAATTTGGTCCCTGCACTTATTATCTTTTGGATATTTGGTCACTGTACTCTTTTTATTGCATATTTTTATCCCAAAAGTTTGATTTATTTTGTAGTTTTGGTCTTCAAAATTACTTAATTTTGGTAAAGTAAGGTCCAAAAGTACAAAATCCACGATTTTGAAAACCAAGTGAAATTTTCAGTCTCCATAATCCGATCTAAATCAACGACATATATTGTTTAAAATAAGGGGAAATTTTTAAGACCTCCCTTGAGGTCTCTTTAAATGACACAAACAGCAAGGGAGATCAAACAGCAGGGGAGGTGAATGTTAAATAAGAAAATAGAAGGGGTGTCTGTGTTATTTAAAGAGACCTCAAAGTAGGTGATTGTATTTTTCCCTTAAAATTAATGTTGCTACTGAGCAATTTGAGCCGTTTGATATTAAATCAATGACCGAGATTGTTTACTACGAATAAGCGTGTGCCGGCCAAATTTTGAAAAAACAATGAGTGTCGAGACTAAATTTGTAGAAAATAAAAAGGACTAAATCGCGAATTGAAAAAATAATCACGATTTTTTAGTAAAAAAAAAAATTAATCACGATTTTATAGCGGATATAACTTTTAATGTATAAACTCGTATGATCAAATAGTATTGTTTGATAAACTATTTCATGTAGCATTTGAGCTTAATAACAATATATCATATAATTCTTTTACAAACCGTTTCAACCACTAACTTTTTGAAACACCACAAATTTAATCTGTAAACTTATTTGCTATCCACTCGTAGCATTATTTATAAGCTATGTATAAACTAGTAAAAATATGTTATAAGTTTGTGAGAAAATGATTGTTACTAACTAGTCTTTTTTAGTCATATGATCTAATAAGCTATAAGTCAGCTTATTGCCTTTGAAAAAAACAGACCCTAAACATTGATGAAAAGAAAAAGGATTACAATTAAACATTTAAGCACTTTATATGAGAGGTTATAGCTTACAAGGTGGGACTTAGCAGCATTAAGTAAAGAAGCAGCTCTTGAAGAATCAGAAGAGTTAATAAAATGAGCTGCTAAGGTGTTAGCTAACACACAGTAGTTATCATGAATCACTGCTTCCATAATCACACATCTCTCTCTACCATAACTAAGAACCTTCATTAAAAACATCGAAAAGAGTTATTATTATATGAACAAAACAACATAAGAAAACAATAAGGGATCATGTGAAATTACTTGTTGGTAATAGGAGTTGATGACTGAAATGCAGAGTTGAGATGAAGTTGTAACCTCGTACCCACAACTGTTTAATTTGATCCTTCCTTCCATATTGTTCCTCACTCCTTGTTATGTTTTCTATGTAACTGGATCGTGTAGGTACTTTAACATCAATCCTCGTCACTTCCTCTGTCTTTTTCTAAGTACGTGTCAATTTTACAATGTATTTGCTTTGTTCTTTCCCAATATAAAATAAAATTTGTTCTTGGATTTGAGTGTTTGAGAAGTGAGAGATAAGTGAAAACAATTGTGGGATAAGAAAAATAAGTGAGAAATTGATGTAATTACCAATTTAATTTTTAATTTGTTTAGTCAATTTAATTTTAAAATTAAACTAAAATAATTTATTTAATAACATACTTGAGTTGGTTTGATGGTGTTGACTTAAATTTTGAAGTGTGTTTCTTTCAAGGTTTCGGGATTGAATTATCATTTGTGTCAGTATTAGTGAGCTAGTTTGTTTTCATAAAAAAAATAAAAAATTAACGATTAACTCTTGTAATCAATTGTTTAGATTCCTCTTACTCGTCCACCCGTCAAGTAAATAAACCAAGCTTACCACCACATTCTCATGTTTCTCCCTCTTTCATCTCAACCACTTTCACCTTTTTTTTTAGAGCATGTAAGGAAGCTAACGGTCGGTACTCATATAAAGGTATAAGATCATATGAAATGATCAATCTTAAAAGATAATAGAGGTGTATGGAATATATATGGGGAATGAAAAAAGACCTAATCTTTGGGATTGGGTGCAGGGCCGGCCCATAGCCCATCGAGGCTGGGCTACAACACTGGGCCTCCGATTTTTTGGGGCCCAAATTTTTTATTTTTTTTAATATTTAAGACACTAAATAATGGTTATATACCTATTAAAAGCAAATAATATCAATCTACTCTACATGCTTAGTGGCATGGGTAGCTTTTGTTGAGTGAGGGGTCGTGTGATCAAGTCCCACCAAAGTGTAATTTTAATAAAAAAATTTAAAATGACTTTTTTATTATTTTTTTTGGGGCCCATAATTTAATTTTTTTTGCTTCCTTTATAAAACTAAAACCGGGCTTATGAATTTGTTAAGACGGCCCTGATTGGGTGGCCAACTTGAGACTCAAGTAGTTTAGGAAGGTCGGATGGTCATCACACGCCACCATCCAAAAAAGTGAGTACGACTTTTGAGCATTACTGTCGGATCGGAGACATACTATTTGAGTAAGCTCTCTGATCGTTGGGTTGAATCCTCTTAAAAGTG
>Ga0228710_1000704_pt1 | contig 45199 bp, 28 predicted proteins | sample MedpolnodulmetaG_FD_177995 | JGI IMG/M metagenome (GOLD analysis project Ga0228710, IMG submission 177995) | Root nodule microbial communities from Medicago polymorpha collected in Santa Monica, California, United States - pink nodules | ecosystem: Host-associated > Plants > Roots > Nodule... | reverse complement strand
TTATTTAATCTACGAAAAATAGAGAAACGCGGTCCACCGTAAGGTACGGTGTACTTAAGTGTTGTCTTGCTGACCACACAAGTGATTCTATAAATAGAACCCTTGTGCTGAAGCATTACAGACTTTTTGTGAGTGCTTAACCTAATTCAAAAAAGTTGTGAAACTCTAGCCGCCGCTCTCTAAACCTTGTTCTCTTTGAATCTCTGTTGGAGTTGGCTAGCACCGGTCATCGGAGAAGTTCTATTCGTGTGGACTGAGTAGAGGCATCGCTGCTTTGCTTTGCTCGTGATCAGAAATATTTCTTCTACAAAGGTTCTGCTCTTCAAGAGGTAAACACATGAATCCTTAAATTGTTTAAGTATGTGTTTGATTTGTGATTAATGATTTAATCAAGATCCGTTTCAATGGGATTTCTTCCGCAAAGAGGATTAAAATTTTGAAAACCCCCTCTTAAAATCCCTTCATTAAGTCACGCCACTAACCAAAGGTGCATGAGTTATGTCACGCAACGTGAGTTAACTCACGTAGGAAGTACCTGATAAGTGTCAAAAAGGAGTTAAATAAACTATATATTTTAGGCACTTTGATTACTTGGTTTGCAAGTTATCCAGTGAAAAACTCACAAATATTGAACAATTATGCAATTATGCTTTTCACAGCTAATGCCAACTCTTTGTAGGAAAATGCACGCCTGGACACTTTAGAAGCAAGAAAACATGAAGAAATGCAAAGGTCAACTCGCCACGGCGAGCTGAGGCAGAAAGTTCAAGTTTCCACTCGCCTCCTATGCGCCATGGCGAGCCCAGTGCGAACACAACTCGCCATGGCGAGCAACTCACTCGCGAGGCGAGTTAAGGTGGCCTAAATCCTCAAAAGCTGACTTGGTAGAAACCCACTGGTGAAGGAACATCAGCTCGCCATGGCGAGCAGACAGACTCGCGAGGCGAGTTTGATTAGAACAGAAATTATAAAAGCCATTCATCATTTCAGTTGGGGGATGATACCATATTATTAGATGCCACTTTAGGAGAGAAACAGGGGAAATACCAAAGAGACTCTAAAGAGCTAGGAGCACAAGGATTGAAGGAAGACACAAGATCATTGAGACATCATGGCTTGGTTCCATTCCATCTCTTCTTTTCTCCTTGTAAGGTTACCATGACAATGAGTAACTAAACTCTTTTTATTGGGATTAAATGTAATAAACTCTATTAGTATGTATTCCCTTTGATTATGGTGTTGTGTGATTTTAATTATTTCAAGATATTGAAGTTATTCTTGCTTTTCATTACAATTTTATGGATTTGAATTGTTATTGACAAATACCTTTTAAATCTAGTTTTAGAATAATCTTCTATCAAAGCTTTTGTTCTAGACATGGAATTAGGTTTTGGTAATCACTTTGAGTATCTAAGCTTCATGCTTTCAGATCGTTTAATAGATGGAGAAATCGTTCAAATGATCTAAACCGTTGGATCTAAAACTCATTTTGATTCCTCACCTAAAACTCTATCCTTTTTTAATATTAAAACATGTTATCTCACCTCTTTAATAGATGGTCAGGATCACACATGAGTTAAAAGTCACAGGAGACAATTCTCTCCCCACATTGTAATGTAACTTTTTATTTTTTTTATTTTAATGTGACATAAATGTCAATTTCAAAGCAATATTAATGTGAATTTATTAACAGTTAGTCAATGCAATTTGAATGGTTTCTTGTAATAACAAATGTATGCAATTTTAATGGCTTATTTTAATGAGGACATGTGGCTTTTGCTATGATGGAATTAACATTAGTATGCCATGTGGATTGTTCATTTCTAACATGCTCAAATGTATGTTCAAAGTTTAAAGTATACTTTCTTATTATACGGGTTGTTGTTTATAGAGTATTGGATGCTAGACCTTAGATGATTAGTGTCAATCAAAGAACTCTTTTTAAGATTTGTATAACTTCAATTTGTTGCATTGTTTATCAGCTTATAAAAAACTTTGCAATGCTTCATTAGTTTGTGGGGTTAACTACGGTTCGCTGCTAGATGGTAGTTAACTATCGCTCAATACTTTTTAATTAGGTTTTGTAAAAAAAAATACTTTTTAAATAGGTTAAACCACATTTTAAATACCGTCTAAACGGTTTTTTTTTTTTTTGAACTACCAATAAGGATGTTTTAAGTGTATGTGAGCAATTGATAGATATCCGAAAATAATTATTACACCATGAGCTCACTCTAACCAATAAGGAAGATACACCTGTTTCTTGTAGTACAAGTAACTATAGTGTAGTACAATCTAAGTAGGTTTAGTAGTAAAATTACATTTGTACATATACTCTTGTACTCTATTCTTTCAATCTAATGAAAATATACTTTGTTTCTTAGTTTCATAATATGGTATTAGGAGCTTTTTCCTTAATAAAGTTTGTTACGATTCGGTTACAAGCTTCCGCCATTGTTGTGCGAGCTTGAAGCTTCCGCCATTGTTGAGCGTTTTTTAAGCTTCATTTTCACACCTTTTCTCCTCGTTTTCTCGGATTTCACGTTGAATTCGTTGTGATTTCTTCGTCATTCTCTGTTTTTAGTTCATCTTTTCTAGATTTTCCATTTTTTTTCTTCTTATCTCTTGATTCTTGCTTCGTCTTCGTTGATTCACCATGGTTCGTCAACAACCTCAGGTTAATACCGATTTCATTTTCTATGTGCATCCTAGTGAAGGTCCTAACACAGTTACGGTTATGCCTCTTCTCACCGGTTCAAATTACTTAGCTTGGAGAAGATCCATGCAACGAGCACTTGGCGCCAAAAACAAGCTTGCTTTCATTGATGGATCTACTCCAGAACCAGACGAAGAGGATTTGAACATAGTTGCGTGGGAGAGATGCAATCATCTGATTCACTCTTGGATTCTCAATTCAGTTTCTCTACAAATTGCACAAACCATCATTTTTCATGTGTGTACTATTGAGGTTTGGGAAGAACTCAAGGATAGATTCTCCAAAGTTGATCGCATTCGTGTTCCTATGCTTCGTTCTTCTATCAACAATCTCAAACAAGGTTCAAAGTATGTTCTTGATTACTTCACCGAGATGAAAACCCTATGGGAAGAGCTCAATTCTCATAGACCTATGCCTTTGTGTACTTGCATTCACCAAAGTAGATGTGAAGCCATGCGTTCTGCACGTTACTTTCGTTTGGAGGATCAAGTTATACAATTTTTAACTTGCTTGAATGATCAATTTTATGTTGTGAAAACTCAGGTGTTATTGATGGATCCTCTTCCTTCCATCAATAAAGTGTATTCACTTGTTGTTCAGGAAGAAAGTAACAATATTCAACTATCTTCCCTTGTTATCATTGATGATTCCAACATTTTGGTGCATGCTGCGGATGCTGCTAGAGGTTCTGGGTGTGGAAAGACAAATTTTGGTGGTAAAGGTTCTAGATATTGCACTTTTTGTAACCATATCAATCATACTATTGAAACATGCTATCAAAAGCATGCATTTCCTCCTTTTATCAAGCCCAAACCTTCCATTAATTCCTCTTCTCATGAAGCATCGGAAGTCAAGCCTATGAATAATGTTGTTGAGGCTTCTTCATCTGTTCCCAATGCTGGTATCCCTCAAGAGCAGTATACTCATCTTGTGTCCTTGCTTCAACAATTAAATTTGGCTGCTTCAACATCTCCTCATGTCAGTTCCAACCATATCAATTCTCAACCTTCCACTTCATCAGGTATAAACACTATATCTTGTCATTCTCTGCATGTTGCTAACCCTATTTGGCTCATTGATTTTGGTGTTCATGAGCATATATGTTCTTCTCTCAATTTCTTTAGTTCAGTCTATAACATCACCCCTTTTCATGTCAATCTTCCTAATGGTTAAACTGTTAGTGTCACTCAAGCTGCCATTGTTCAATTTTCTCCACATTTTCATATTTCTCATGTCTTATATTCTTCACAATTCAAAGTTAACCTCATTTCAGTTTCTCAATTTCTTAAATTCTTAACTTGTGTTGTTCATTTTAAAAATTCTGGATGTGTTATACAGGATTTGACATCCAAGAAGATGATTGATTTGGGTGAACCACATGATGGCCTTTACAAATTGAAGCTATCAACTACTTTTCCTCCTTATGTTTCTATAGATTCTCAGTTTTCTCATTGTAATAAATCCATCAATAAAGTTTATGTTTCTAGTTTGAATTCTAGTTCATCTATTCCTTTATCTCCTTTATGGCATTTCAAACTTGGCCATTTATCTCGTCAAAGGTTGCATAATATGCACAAGTTGTATCCTGATATTACTATTGATAATAAAGCTGTCTGTGACATTTGTCATTTTGCCAAACATAAGAAATTGTCCTTTTCTAATAGTTCTTCTTATGCTTCTACTAAATTTGAACTATTGCATCTTGATATTTGGGGTCGCCTTGCCATTCAATCTATTCATGGTCACAAATATTTTTTTAACTATAGTTGATGATCATAGCAGATATGTTTCGATAATGTTACTTAAATCCAAAGCTGATGTTTCTCTGCATGTCTAAAACTTCATTACCATGATTGAAACCCAACATCATTTTACCCCTAAAACTATTAGAACTGATAATGGCCCTGAATTTAATCTCCCTGCCTTTTATGCTTCCAAAGGAATACTTCACCAGAGATCTTGTGTGGAAACTCCTCAACAAAATGCTAGGGTAGAACGAAAGCATCAACACATTCTTAATGTAGGTAGAGCCTAACTTTTTCAATCCAAATTTCCTAAGTCATATTGGTCATATGTTGTCCTTCATGCAATTTTTCCTATCAACAGGGTCACTACACCTCTTTTACACAACAAATCACTTTTTCAAGTGTTGTATGATGACATACCTGATCCTAATGTCTTCAATGTTTTTGGTAGTCTTTGTTTTGCTTCCACTTTACAAGCTCATAGAACAAAATTACAACCTAAAGCTAGAAAAACAGTTTTCTTGGGTTACAAGTCAGGTTTTAAAGGCTATGTTTTGCTTGATTTCATGACCATACCATCTTTATCTCCAGAAATGTTATATTTCATGAACACATTCTCCCATATATTCCTGTTACTTCTTCTCCCAAGTCACCATGGACATATTTTCCTTCATCCCCAAATCATGATATTCATCCATCTATTGTTGATGACCCCCTTAACATCTCTTCATCCACTATAGCTGCTCCTCCTACACCACCTAACATTCTTACTAACTCTTCTCCTCCACCCATCATTCTTGTTAGAACCTCTTCTAGACTTAAATACACCCCCACATACCTTATAGACTTCATTTGTTCCTCCAAAGCTAACACTCAACCCAATACTTCCTCTAACATTTACTCCATATCCAATTATCTGTCATATGCTAATTTTTCTCATTCTCACTCATGTTTTGATTTGTCTCTTATGCATCATGTTGAACCTAAATCCTATGCTGAGGCAAGTAAACTTGATTGTTGGAAGGAAGCCATGCAAACTGAGTTAACTGCTCTTGAGAAGACTAGTACTTGGGGAATTGTGGATCAACCAGATAAGATCAAACCTATTGGCTGCAGATGGATATACAAAATAAAGCATAATGTTGATGGCTCAATTGAAAGATACAAAGCCAGATTGGTAGCTAAAGGATATACACAAATTGAGGGTTTAGATTACTTTGACACATACTCTCCAGCGGCTAAGCTTACTATAGTCAGAGTTGTCATTGCTTTAGCATCCATCAACAATTGGCATCTTCATCAACTTGATGTAAATAATGCTTTTCTGAATGGTGAACTTCAAGAGGATGTTTATATGCTCATCCCTCATAGTGTTCCCTAGTCTCACCCCAATGAAGTATGCAAACTTCAGAAATCCCTCTATGGTTTCAAGCAAGCGAGCAGGAAATGGTATGAAAAATTAACTTCTATCTTGCTTGCTAACAACTATACTCAAGCCTCATCTGATCACTCATTGTTCATCAAAAAAACCACTACCAGTTTCACTGTCATTTTAGTGTATGTTGATGATGTCGTTTTAGCTGGCAATTCACTTACTGAATTCACCACTATCAAATCTATTCTCCATGATAAATTTAAAATTAAGGATTTGGGCCTGCTCAAATATTTCTTGGGTCTTGAAGTTGCTCATTCTTCCAAAGGTATCTCTTTGTGCCAAAGGAAATATTGTCTTGACCTCATTGATGATTTAGACTTATTGGGTGCCAAACCTGTATCCACACCATCTGACCCAACTGTCAAATTACACCATGATTCTAGTGCTCCTTACCTTGACATTCCATCATATAGGAGACTCATGGGGAGATTGTTACATTTGAACACGACTAGACCTGACATAACATTTATCACACAACAACTCAGTCAGTTCCTCACCAATCTGTCACAAGTTCATTATAATGTTGGCATGAGAGTTCTCAAGTATCTTAAAAGTTGTCCAGGTTCTGGTATTTTCTTTCCCAGATATTCAAACATACACCTTCAAGGGTTTTCAGATGCTGATTGGGCAGGATGCAAAGACACCAGAAGATCCATATCTGGTAAGTGTTTCTTTATAGGCAAATCACTCATTTCATGGAGGACTAAAAAGCAACTTACAGTTTCAAGGTCTTCTTCAGAGGCTGAGTATATAGAGCACTAGCTTCAGCTTCTTGTGAAATGCAATGGTTGTTGTACTTGATGAAAGACTTGAGGATTCAGTGTACAAAGATGCCAGTGATATATTGTGACAATCTTAGTGCCATTCACATAGCAGCAAACCCTGTGTTTCATGAACGCACTAAACATTTGGAAATTGACTACCATATTGTCAGAGAGAATGTTCAAGCAGGTGTTCTGAAACTTCTACCAGTTTCTTCAAAAGATCAAGTTGCAGATTTCTTCAAAAGCGTTTGAGTATTTGAATGTACAACATTGTCGTCGAGGAACTCAGTCACCATCCTCTGTGAGCTTCATTAACTCCCGTCGTCAATCTTAATCCACCGCACATCACTCTCCAATCACATAGAAAAATTCTTTATATATTTCATCAATTTATGTTAGATACTTCACCATCAAAACTTGTATAATTTTGAAGTTATGGGAATCAGTGAATATTAATAGTCAGACTAGGACATAAACTACTATGTTTCAATGAGAGGATAAAAGTCAAAAACTAATTTCACTAATTTGTCCCTTACTATATGTTTGTTTCTAGAGAAATAGGGGAGAGAGAGATAGGGAAGAGATAGTATTTTTCTTTTGTTTGGTGGAGGAGAGAAGCTAAGGAGAGAGAAATAAGAGAGATGAAATTTCACCTTTTTGCTTTCTCTGTTGTGCAGCGAAGAAAGGAAGGAGAAAGTTGACTAATTGCAACAAATACATTTTTGCCCTCACTTTCAAAAAATTTTATTGATGTTATTTAGTGATTTTTTTGTTTTCGAAATGGAAATGAAAGATGGAATTGAGGCAAATCACAAGCAGCTGTAATAAAAAAAAGCACAAGCAGCTTCACGTTTTCTTTTCTTTTCTTAATTATGTTCTTAGCCATTTTGTCTACTTTATGATCAAATTCGTGGTTGTTTTTCAATAATTTTTTTTTTTGGTAAGCAAGAAAATAATATATTTACTTTTTTTTTTGGGTTACTTTTATTGAAACAAAGAAAATAATATATTTATCAAAAAGTAATTAAATTTGACAAAGGACCTATTTTCTTAGTTAAAATATATTTTGATTAGATGTTTTTAAATAAGGGCTTATTGGTCATTTCAAAAAATTGCTATCTTTCTATCTTCTCTATTTCTCTTCCCTTTCTTTTATATCAAACCATACCTCAAATCTACTCTATTTCTTATCTCTTTCTCTCTTCTCAATCTCTCTCTTACCTATTTCTCTCTTCACAACTTCTCTTATAAACCAAACACAACCTTAAAAGGAGATAGACATCTGATTAGACCCTCCATTTCTAAATAATTGTTATACCAGATTTTGCAAAACAAGAATATACAAAATCATTCAGTACCCTAACTTTTGGGTAAATATTACTAACAACGACTTCATTTGTGCATATTAAAGAGTGGTGACTCAAGAGACAAGGACAAAGTTGAAAGGAAATCATCACTGCTTGTTTGAGTGACAAAAATTTACAAACAAACTAAAACATCCAAATGACAAATATGTTAAATAGAAGGGAATGAAATAAATACTTTTCCCAACTAATGGTTTTCCAACCATGGAACAGCTACAAAAGTTTGAGACCAAAATAATTTTCAAGTGTTTTTTTTTAAAGAAAAATAAAACTTGAAAATTATTTTGGTCAAGTGTTGTCATCTAACAAATTACCACCAATAGATATCCTAATGATTGTTGATAATTGGCTTATATCACAAATCATAAACAAACACAAGGTGAAAGTCAATGAAATAATAATACATCACAAACAAATTTTTTTAGTAATATTTAATTAAAGGGTCTTGCTAGCCAGTGCTCTTGGCACACTGATTAAGGAATCTTTAAATAGAAATCGTGCTATGAAAATGTAAGTTTTTACTTTTAATGAAATAATTATTATGCTAGATTTTTATAAAAACTTATCTGTTTTGGTTCATTAACCATTGCCCCCGAAGCACTCTTTATCATTCTCCATAATTAAAACAAGAAAACTAGAAAGCAACATAAAAACAAAAACAAATCAACTCTGATAGCTCATCAAAAATCTTCAATCATAGCCTTGTTGTGATTGAGTTACGTTGGATGTAAATACTATTAATAGTACTCAATGTCTACCTAAATGTGACATTTTTAGCTTTTTCTTTGTGGCTCCATTACCTTAGAAGAAGGAAAAAAAAAAACTATTTTTATGAGATCAGCACATAGATGCTTTCTCCAAGATTCTCAAATCACTGCTAAAATGTTGGTTCTAACTTCTAATAAAAACTTCGAAGAGAAAAGTCTTCTATCCAACATAAGAAATTGCGTACCAAACTTGCATGATAGGTTTCCAACAACATTATTTCAATTCCACTTGTAAGAATTTTTTTTGCTCAAAAAAAAAAAGAATTTTTTTTTCCCCAATGTCCCAATAAAAAAGAACATTATTCAAGGTATATCCTTATTTGTATTTTACCTCCATTTCAAAACAAACTAACAAAAAATCCTTGCAAATATAAATATTGCTCAGTACCTTATATTACTACTATATAGAAGGATTTGCTCAGTACCTTATATTACTACTATATAGAAGGATTTGTCCATTCCAACACCTCCTCCGGAAAGTGACCGCAATTGTTATGAAATGTGGGTAAAATACAAATAAGGATATACCTTGAATAATGTTCTTCGAGATATCAGATATGTGGTAATAAGAGGATTATTCATACAGGTCCTTATATAGGTTATTTATAACTTATGTATAGACCTAATACCCTTAAACTTTGTTTGCGAGTTTGGAAAGAAAGGGAAGAGAATGTTTGACAAGAAAAAGGAAGCAGTAAGTGGAAGAAATAGAGGACATTGAGATAAAAGGCTTTGAGGGGCTTATTTTTCTTCAAAATATAAAACCATCGTCATTTGGATGAACTAAAAAATTGTATTAGAGGAGGGTTTTGGAGGGTTTGGGAGAATTTATATGAATTATTCAAATTTAATATATGTTGTTATAATATTTTTAAAATTAAAAATATATTAATCATCAACATTAATTTATCACTCTTTTAAAAAAATACTCTTTGATGTAGGAGGGTTTTATTAGTAATTTAGTAGTATTTATTATTTCAGCCTAATTTTCTAAAACTTTCTATTTTGTTTTCACTTTGTTATTTTTAAGCCCATTATTCATTCAATAAAATTATTCGAGAATTTCTGTCAATGCTGGTGGATCCTGAAAACCCTTATTCGATAGGTTTTTCACTTGCAACCTGTCTGTTCTTCTTTTAGATTTAGCGCTTGCTAGCCTACGCTTCCATATTGCGTCAGCTGGTATCAGAGCAAGTTTCTCCTATTCTTTTTCTTCTGGATCAGCCATGGGAGATCAATTGATGATGAGGGAAGAACTTGTCGGCATAACCGCGACTCTTGCCACAACCATCAAAGCTTTGTCAGATCAGATGGCAGCGTTGACAGCTAAGATCAACAACAACAACCGCAATTATAACAACAGAAACAATCAGGAGATGTGAACCAATTAGGGTTCATGATAGAAACAATCGAATTAATTCGGATTCGTGTTCTATTGAAGATTCGAGTTCCTCAAAGGTGGAGAAGACCGATGAAAACATGGTTTCACTATGTGAAGGAGAAAATAGGAATGATGAATCACAAAATTATGTTAAGAAGGTTAGAGAAGAACTTGAGAATAATGGTAGTCAAATAATAACTAATTCTGAGGTGGATTTAGTTTCATCATTTGAAAAAGGGATGTGTTGTTTACGATTGGTTACGGCAAAGATGGCTCTGAAGAGGTGTATGATGGATTCATAGTGGCAGTACATGCACTTGATGCTTTGAGATTATTAGGAGATGAAGCAACATCTGATGAGAGAAGAATTATTGGTACTTTTCAATATGCATACAATGGTATTTATCTTCATCGTGATAAAAATTTAACGCCGCAAAACCCATCAGCATGGAGTGCTTAGAATTTTCTTGGAAGCAACAACAACAGAGTTTGTGTCACATACTGGCTAAACATTCTTCCGAATATTGAAAAGCTCAAGACTAAGGAATTAGAATCACAGTTGGTATCCATAATTTCTTCTTTGTGTTTCACTCAATGGGATTTGGGTAGGTGTTCTCTTGTTTATTGGAGGAGTCAACGTACATGGGAAGCTCTTTATCAGAATGAGAACTCGGGGTCGAGTTCTTCAGAGGTGGAGGAGGTTGATGTAGAAGGGTTTTCGTAGTAATTTAGTACTATTTTATTATTAAAGCATAATTTTATTATTTGTTTGTTTTATTTTGAGTTTATTATTTTCTAGAGTATTTTAGGGTTTGCTATGTTTCAGTTTATTATTTTCTAAAGTATTTTAGGGTTTGTTATTTTCCTATTTAAGTTTAACAGATGTAGTCTAAGGGTCCGTTTGGTTCGAGAATTAGGAGGGGAGAGGAGGGATTTTAACGGAGCGGAAGGGAGGGGAGATATTTTAATTAAAAACGTGTTTAGTTCGCAAGGGGAGGTGAGGGGGAGGGATTTGAAAATTATTTTACCGTTTTACCCTTAAACTTAATAAATAAAAGAAACTACTTGTTTTTACGATTTCGGAGATCGATGAAAGACAAGCACATATCTAAGCTGCTAATTTTATCTCAAACTGGCTCATATATTTTGCACCACAAAACATGAATAGGTGAATTAACAGTGAAAAAAAAAGGAACAACAAGTAGTAATAAGCTGAATTAAAATAAGATAATAATAATAATAATAAGGTCGTTGACAACAACAAAGTAGTAGTAGAAGTGGTTTGTACATGTAACAAATAAGAGTGATAGATAATATAATAATAAAAGTTGTTACAAGGAAAATATAACAAAATAATAATAAAAATTGTTACAAGAATAAGATGATAACCTAATAATAATAAGATTGTTACGAAAATAATATAATCTAATAATAATAATAAAAGTTGTTACAAGGTTAATATTGAGATTTGAAATTAATTTAAGGATAATTATTGCAATGCAATAAAATTTTAAAGAGATTTGCTCCCCTCCCATCCCCTTCTAAAAATTGAACCAAACACTTCAAATTAAAAATATCCCCTCCCCTCCCCTCCAAAACTCTCGAACCAAACGGACCCTAATCAGGAGGGGAGGGGAGGAGAGGGGAGAGATTTTAACGGAGGAGAGGGGAGATATTCTAATTAAAAATGTGTTTGGTTCACAAAGGAAGGGGAGGGATTTTACAATTATTTTACTGTTTTACCTTTGAACTTAATTAAATAAGGATAATAAAGTAACGAAACAATAACGATGTAATTGATAACAACACGACGTAGACAATGAAATAATGGATTAGTAATAGGGTTGTTACAAGTAGTAATAAAAGTTGTTACAATGAAAAGTGGTTAATAATATGGAACAAAAGTTGTTACAAGGATAATATAACCTAATAATAATAAAAGTTGTTACAAAATAATACAACCAATAAAATAATAATAATAATAATAATAATAATAATAATAAGAAGAAGAACAACAACAACAATAATAAAAGTTGTTTTTCCTTAAAAAAAAAAAAGTTGTTTCAAGGATAATATAACCTAATAATAATAAATGTTGTTATAAGGATAATATTGAGATTTTAAATTAATCTAAGGATAATTTTGGCAGTGCAATAAAATTTGCTCCCCTCCTCTCCCCTCCCCTCCCCTTCTAAAAATTGAACCAAACACTTCAAATTAAAAATTTCCCCTCCTCTCCCCGGGTCAGTTTGGTTCGAGGAGGGGAGGGGAGGGGAGATTTTTAATTTGAAGTGTTTGGTTCAATTTTTAGAAGGGGAGGGGAGGGGAGGAGGGGAGAAAATTTTATTGCACTGCCAAAATTATCCTTAGATTAATTTAAAATCTCAATATTATCCTTATAACAACATTTATTATTATTAGATTATATTATCCTTGAAACAACTTTTATTTTTTTTATTTTTTTTTAAGGAAAAACAACTTTTATTATTATTATTATTATTATTGTTGTTGTTGTTGTTGTTATTATTATTATTATTATTTTATTGGTTGTATTATTTTGTAACAACTTTTATTATTATTAGGTTATATTATCCTTGTAAAAACTTTTGTTCCATATTATTAACAACTTTTCATTGTAACAACTTTTATTATTACTTGTAACAACCCTATTACTAATCCATTATTTCATTGTCTACATCGTGTTGTTATCGATACATCGTTATTGTTTTGTTACTTTATTATCCTTATTTAATTAAGTTCAAGGGCAAAACAGTAAAATAATTGTAAAATCCCTCCCCTCCCCTTGCGAACCAAACACATTTTTAATTAGAATATCTCCCCTCCCCTCCTCTCCGTTAAAATCCCTCCCCTCCCCTCCTGATTCTCGAACCAAACGAACCCTAAGAGATAACTTTTATTCAATCAATAATATTTTAGAGGGTTTTTCTCAATTCAGTGGATTCCGGAACCCTATTTTCACAGGTTCGTCGCTGGAGAACTTGTTCCTTTCAATCTAGGTTTAGCGCTTGCTAGCCTACGCTTCCGTACGGCATCACACTTTCAAAAAATGTGAAAAATTTCTAAATTTTCCCATATATTTATGTCCCCCAAAGCACTTCCTTCCCCTTTTCTCTAAACTCCCAAACAAAGCCTAATAAAGATCCTTGGCATATTGGATATGCGGTATGTTTGTTTTCTTTAGTCATACAACATAAGCAAATTTATATTACATTCAAAAAAAAACAAAGGCTAATATGCAATAGCAACAAAAGCTAGTTCTTCCATGACTTCCCAAGAATATTCATCAAAATGACAAAATTAAACTCTAATGAGAAACACCTGGTCAGGCATCATTGTTAACGGTCACGGATTGAAATTCGAGGGTTATTCGAAAATAATGGAGTCACAACAAAGTTTCGTTTAAAAAAGAGAAAACATTGAAATCACCTTTTAAAAAAAAAAAAGATTTTAGATAAAAGTTATGTTATTGTGTTTGACAAGATTGATCCATTGCTTCCCTAAAAAAAAAAAATTTGATCCCTTGCTCTACTTATATCCGTTGCGATGGAAAATATAAAGATACATGATTCTTAGTTAGAAAATGTTCTTGCACAAGATATCAAATAAAAAAATTTAATTTTGAAAATTGTGCATTCATAACCTTAAAGTTTAAAAATTTATCTTCTCAATACAATATTTATTGTTTAATTCCATTTTAAGATTCTTATCTTATGCTCTTAAGACACAAGTTAGCATTTCCCTTAAATAAATGTTCGTTCTAATAAATTGTGATAAAAAGATTCAATGATTTGGTAAATGATAAAGATAAAGTGTGAATAATTTGATTATATTTTTTATGATTATTGTTTGATGTGTTTCAAAATTTTGATATAAAAAGTGAGATTTAGAATTGAAAATTGTTGTTCACACATTTGAGAAGGCTGAGAAACACATGTAAAATACGAAATTGTCTCTCGGCAGTTAACTGCTGAGGTTTTTAAAAACGGGCTGCAGTTAACTACTGAGGAAAATCTCGGTAGTTAACTGCCGAGAAAAATGCTTCATCAGATGAAACAGCCACCTGCTCCCCCTACACACTATTTCATCATCAACTTTCTTTCCTCTTCCCTCCAATCCCCAAATCCAATATTTTTTTCCATCAAATCTTGCTCCAAAATCATTGAAGCATCAAACATAGGAGGTATCAACACACTTTTGACGTAAAAAAACAGGTATCGAGCATTTTAATCATGAAACCGCCATGATGTCTCCACCACCACGAAAAGTACCAACCAAGGGAGCCAAGAAAAAAGTCGACATTGCGAGGTCTAAAGGAAAAATTACATCCACTAGTCGAATCCCTTCTTTGTGGGAGGTTGTTGATTCTCAAAATTCGGATAGTCAACCGTCACCATCACCAACAACTTCATCAATTAAAAGAAAAAAGGTGCTCGTCTTGGTAAAACATCACTTTCCCCACTTCCACCACCTACTCAGTATCCCAAGCCTAAGCCTATTCCGGTTATGAGGCCTATTGATTATATGCCACACTTGCTTCCATTTATTGAAAAAGTGGTGGATGTTATAGGCGATAAACATTGTGGATTTCGGGCTATAGCCGAGTTCATGGGATTGACCGAACAAAGTCATATCATGATTCGTACACTTCTTATTCAAGAGTTGAAACATCACAGAGGTGATTATGTTGAAGTATTTGCGGGTGAGGATCATTATAACTACATTTTAAATGGCTTACATCCTCCCGCAAATATGGGAGGTTATGCACATCTTGTTGATAAGTGGTTCACTGTTCCGGACATGGGACACATTGTTGCTAATTATTACAAAAGGTGTGTGGTCGTGTTGACATCTCTTGGAAAATCGGAATCTTTTTTCCCACTAAGAGGGCCACCACCGTCGGCTAAGCAAAAAACTCGCATAATGTGCCTTGGGTTAATTCCGAATCATTTTGTGCTTATTTATTTGAAGAATGGTTGTCCACTACCTCCATCATCTACGGTGTGGCAAAATCACAAGAAAGAAGATGCGGTAACTTGGGAAGATGAGTATTTGGATCAACATGAGTTGTTCTGAAAGCTCATGGTTATTGAAAGTGGAAACAAACCACCGCAACCACAAAAGGAGTCAAAAAAAGCAGCGCCTATTTTGTTGGACACTCCCGAAAAACCAAAGCAACAATTTGAAGTTATTGCGGAAGATGAGGAATATTCTATTTCACTTGATCTTCCGAATCACTTGGTCTTTAAAGAGTGATTTTTTTGTCGGTATTAGTCCTTTTTTTGGTAGAAATTACACCAACGTATATTTTGGGGTCGAAATTGTAACGCCAATTTTTTGTGGTCAATATATAAGTAACATTATGTAATTTATATTGAAATATATGATAATATGACTTTTATGTGGTGAAACTAGGTGCAATACTTATTTATTCGTTATTAATGTTTACGCATTTGATTTATTCATTATTAAATTTCATTTAATTTCATCCTATTGTATGATTTTTTTCATAAAGATTTTGTGAAGTGAAACATGTCTGAGGTTGCAAAAATTGAAGGCTGGGTTAGGTACTCTGCTTTTAAAAAGACAATTAAGGTGATGATAACGCCGACCGACTCTCTTGATGAGTTGAAGGCACAACTTAACACTTATTTTGAGCATCTTGGTGAAAATCAATATACACGTCACTTGTTTGGACAAATGCCATGCATAGACCTAGGAGAAGATAGAGAAGAATACGCATGGAAAACGGCAAGCTATATGCCTTGGCTTATTGAAGACGATAGCGACGTCGGGTTTATGTTTCGGAATATGGTGGAAAATAATATATTATATATGTATGTTCGTTCTATATGCAATTGCGTTGAATGTGTTGTTTAATTTAATGATATATTAATTTAATGGTGGAAAATAATATATTTTCCTCGGCAGTTAACTGCAGCCGGTTTAGGAAATCCTCGGCAGTTAACTGCCGAGGGGAAATTTCGTCTTTTACATGTGTTTCTCATCCTTCTCAAATGTGTGAACATCAATTTTCTTTAGAATTAGCAAGTTTTACAACTTGCAGTGTAAAAAATAAAAGGGTTAATATGTCTTTACCCCCTGTAATATAGGCCATTTCTGGTTTTCCCCCTGTAAAATATTTTTTTTGATTTACCCCCTGTAAAATATTTTTGTTTTGATTTACCCCCTTAATAGGTCAAACAAAAACGAAAATTTCTTGAAAAATAAAAATAAAATTGGTTTTTGTTTGGCCTATCAGGGGGGTAAATCAAAACAAAAATATTTTACAGGGGGGTAAATCAAAAAAAGTATTTTACTAGGGGGAAAACTAGAAATGGCTTATATTACAGGGGGGTAAAGACCTATTAACCCAAAATAAAAAATATTCCACTTGTGTTCTAGCTCAAGAATTAAAAAGTTGAGACATATAGTTGGTTATTTTTAAACAACTTTTTTTATTTATAAAAGCGAATTTAAGAACTATCGTCGCTGTTAATAATTTAGGGCTTTAGAGAATAAAGAGACGGTTAGGTTTTTAATATGATAAAAATAGCATTGCTTGTCAATATGTTTCAAGAGAATATATAATACTTAATGAAATGCTAACTCAGAAACATAAAATCTCAATAACTTTATTATCTAACACTTATCCTCAAAGTCATGCATCAACAAGAAGCACCGTAAGTTTGTCAAACAAAATACAATAAACATATTAAATAATATAAAGTTCTAACCATCACAACTTCTGTCATTAAAGTTCCCAGAATAAAGTCTCTTTTGATTAACTATTTTGAAGTATTTTTTACAAAGCAAAAGTTTCATAAGAATAATTAATTTCTCTTGTAAGAAAAAAAAGAACATTTAATTTCCGTAAAACAATAATTTGAAACATCTTTTTTATAAACAAAAGGTGAATTGAATTTCGGGGCTTACCAGGGTCAAGACAGACCTCAAAACTCAAAAACTTTTGCAGAGGTACTTACAAGTCACTCATATCGACAATAAAAACTGAACTCGCATCCTTGGAGGATATAAACCTAATTCCTCAGTAGTTGAATCAATCTTCATTAATGATATATTTATTTTTAATAAAAAAACACTAGGTCTAAATATATACATTAAATACACAAACAAAACAAAACAAACAAACAAACAAAATAATGCAATGAGTTGTGGTATAAAATTATATACATGCCTAACCTTGGGCATAGGTGGAGGTGTGACGACCTAGGTCCCTGACTTGTAGTGTTCCGAACGCATCTCATCATCTTGATAATGTCATAAAAAAGTAAATGAAACTAAAATGATTCGATTATTTACAACCAAAATACTAAAAACAAGTAAACCTAAAACTAATGTCTCTTCTTCATTTGCTGCCTATTTCTTCAGGATATCTGATATGTGGTGGCTGGTCATTACCCATCCTCCTAAAGAGATCTTTGAAGTATTTCACCAAGTCAACATTACGCAACCCTCATCCGCCATTTCGTAGAAGCTTCGTATGATAGCCAGTGTACTAGGAAAATATTTGGCATGATCCTCCATAATAATGACCTCCTCATTAGGTGGCTTAGGAGGTGGTACCTGAACAACCTACGCTTATGGGACTAACTGCAGATGAGACACATTTGTAGAACCATGTTTTGTACCCTGGTACATACTGCCACAAATTCGCCACCACTGGTCATGTGGTATGATGTGAATCATGAAGTCCTAAAAGGCCTATAGTGTTTGGGGTCAACAAAGGGGAGACACAAATTACGAATATCCGAAAATGTCCTGGACATAGTGATACTGCCTCTTCACCCGCTCCGACAAGTGTCATAACTTCATCCCTTTGTCATCCATAATCCAACGAGAGTACCAAAATATATCCGCAAAGGTAAGCACTTATTGATGATCACTGTAAGGACTGGATATGATGTCCTCCACCGCCAGACGATCAAGGATGCCTCAGGTAGTGAGTTGGTGAAATGTCACTTTATTTAGGAATAAAACGCGCAACATATGGGAAGTTTGCGACATACTACGGATTAGGGCCCCATGTAAATAAAAAATCTGAAGTGATATAGAGCCCATGTCTAAAAACGCAAACAAAATCATTTACATTAACATATTACAACAAACATAAAAACAAAATAAATTACTACCTCAATTAGGGACAAGTATCCACTGAGGGAGCTAGTCTCAAGGTCGGTAGACTCAATAAGATAATAGTAGAGATTAGTTAGTGTTACCCATCCCATGACCACTCATGTATCCTGGTCAAATCTCGTATCGTATTAAGCAGTATGGGGCTAATGTGCTTGATTATCTTGATGGAGATCGTATGGTACAACCGGCAAGAAACAACAAGAAATCCCTCACACACCATTGCAGCATGTTATCTATATCTTCCTCCTCCTCCTTCCAAGTTGCATCCTCAACTCAGTTTTCTGACTAAAGTTATCTTCGTTTTATCTCTCTATAAAGGGAATACCTAAAACTACCCCATTGTATCCTTATACCCTCAATCTCTAGAGCCTCATCAACACCCATCAACTTTGTCATCAGAACTACACCAAAATCATAAGAGGTCAGCTCATTGTGCCTCATCATCATCTCAACGACTAGGATGTGCAGAAGATACTCTACATCATCCAGTGTGACGGTAATCTCTCTAACAGACAAATGGAAGCTCTTGGTCTCATCATGCCAGTGTGACAGTCATCAATTAGTGTGTATGGTAGTACCGATGGTCTTGGACCCATTTTGAAGTGGTGGGAAATGACCGGATTTATGACCTCGATTCTAGAACCAGTTACAATTGCTTGGTGGGAAGGAAAATGTATCAATCTTCCTCTCATGTGATTGCCTTAACCACACGATCGTGAGTCTAAAATACAAAACCAAAGCAAAAAAAAATCGTTAAAATATATATTTACCAAAATAAATATTTGAACAATAAAGAAATATAATTACAGTTTATTCAACATCGCCCCAAATCTTGCAAGCGACATGTTTACCTTAGACTGTAGAAGTGACAGATCATAAAGGCCCCTAATAAAAGCATCAGGTGCCAGAGTGGGGCTTTCAGTGAGCCATGTTACTCAGGTTGATCATAGTGTTGAGGCTAATTAAGATCTTCATCCTGGTAGTGCTCCTCGGAGGCATTGTAGTAGTACTCGTCAGTAACATAGTACTCATCCTAAATATGGTCCACAACCTAGGACACACCCGTCTGTGAGGTCCCCTCCATGCCACTCGTATGACCGCGTCCCGTTTTAGTAACAGGGTTCGAAACCACTCTCTCCCAACGGGATTTAGAATTCATGGTCTCCTTGTCCAGTCGACGCCTATGTGGGTTAATTTGGTTTCTTAGACATATATACACAACAAAAAACAATTAAAAATTAATGAAAAACTCATTCAGACATTTCATCAAACACTTGAAGTACAAAATACAAAACATTGATTCATTGTGTTATTCAACTTTTAAACTGCCACATTGATGTTAAACCTCGTCTAAACAACTTTCACATTGCAAACAGACAATCATTTTATTATTTACTACAAAAAAAATCAAAATCTACATTAGCCATAAACACTAACATTTTATCAATTTATGCAAAAATAATCTAACATATCAAACAAAATAACTCAATGTAAAAGGATTACGAACACTTACATGCAGTTGAAGTTGAGTTTATTTGCTCGAAGTTGAAGAAATTGATTTGCTTGGGTATGAAGGGAGAAATGTTTCTATTTTGTGTTTTGAAGGAATGAGTTAACTACAGTTGATGTTCTAGAATAAACATGAACATAATGTAAATTAACTATCGTTAAAGGCAGTTTGATAATTTTCAGGTGTTAAAGAGCAAATTTAGAAGTTAAAAGAGAAATTTTCCAAACAAAAAAGAGGTTAAGGGTTGGGCTTAAGTATGTTAATGTTTGGCCCTCTTGGTGCGATTTTCTATATATACCCTTTATAAAACAAGGCTTGCTATATACATCCCCCTATAAAAAATAATTGGGCCCATAAGCTTGTTTCTAATAATGTGCCAAATATGTCTAATATTGAAAATCGAAAATTGTTCTTTAACCTTCCAAAATTGCTCCTAGACACCCCAAATATGGTTCACTTGCCGTTGCAAATTTTTATTCAATTTCTCAATGGTACTTAAGTGCCGTGCCCATCAGCTACATGTTTTCACACAATCTGCATATTACTTCCTCTGTCTCAAATTATAAGATGTTTTATCCATTTCACACATATTAAAAAATGTAATTAATTTTGTATGGAAAAATAATATTATGAGTTGTTTTATAAAATTGTCCTTAGTAAATGGTATAAGAAAAATAAAATAAAGAATTGAAAAAACAAAGAGTAATAAATGGTTAATGGTATAATAAGAAAAGTAATATTAATGTTTAATTGGTATTGTAAACCGACTTATAATTTGAGCCAAATATTTTTCTAAAACAACTTATAATTTAACATATAGGGAGTATAATATAAGAGTAGAAGTATTCTTCAAATAAATATTCGGGTAGAAGTACTTGCTGATGGCTATGCTTGGACGTGCAGTGGGAGCACCAAATTTATTGGCTTTTAGTGTATGAAGTGGCTTTAGGTTGTCGTCGCCCTATATGGCGAGAGATTGTTTTCGATAACTTGAACGTGGCGTGTATAATATGAAGATGAATTGAAGATGGTGTGGGCACAATCTTCTTTGTAAACGTGGTAACAGGTAAAAAATTAGCCATAGGATGGACCGCAAATGAATTTTATCCAGTTTTGGAAGATTATTACTTTTTTCATGCTACTTGTTTCTCGCACGCTCTATTTCTTTTCCTTTTAAAAATGCCTTTAAGATTTTTGGATTTTAAAATCTGAACTGAGTTTTTTTCTTTGTTATGGAGTGAAAAATGAGTTTTTCACCAATTCAGATTTTATAATCCAAAAAAAAAAGGGCGCGCTCCTTTTTCTTTCGGTTTATAGAATTCGAACACCCCTAAACACCCTTTTTCAGGGGAAAAACAGTTTGAATTATATAATCTGAATTGTATCAGCACCAATTCTAAACATGTTTGTAACATGGATAGTCATTTTAATGACAATATTAATCTTCTTAACTCTCATCCTTTTGTTTTGGGTTATTGTTGGTTGTTCTTAGTCAAAAATCCAGTTTTCAGGCTACTTGATCAGATTGCTCCGAAACTTTCCCAGAAAATCATAAAAAAATAAAAAAAAATCAATGATCAAGACTCCCATAGAAGAGACTTCTTACGGGACTCCGCCCCTCAAAATCCAAAATTACATCGTCGTTTATACCCATTTTTAATTTTTTTTCAATTTTTCATATTCTAAAAATAAAATCTGGAAAAACTTGTATTAGTTTTATTTAATTTTTAGAATTTTTTGTGGTAATTTTATGATTTTATTTGACAGACTTTTATCATTTTTTTTACTTTGTTTTTTTGTTGTTTTTAAAAGCAAAATTCCAAACTGCTGATATGGGAGAAATTCTGATTGCTGATTATACATAAGCATATTTCAGATTATAAAATCTGAACTCAATTTGGATTTTTTCGGATTTTATAATCCGAAAACCCGAGGGAATTTTTGAAAATTTTACAAGGTGCGTGAGAATGCCATAGAGTGGGAAAAATAATACTCATTTTGGAATGAATGACACTTAAGTGCCATTTAGAAATTGAATAAAAATTTGCAACGAACAAACGGCAATTAGTCGATGTTTCTGATATTTGAGTAATTTCGGGATGTCTAGGAGTAATTTTGGAGCTTAAAGAGCAATTTTCTTCAAAATATTGGTGATGATTATGAACAAAAAATTCTTTATTTTGATAGCAATTAAAAAGATATTCTAGTTGAAAAGAGACCTACTAGATAAATGAATCTTAATTTTTCGAACGACAAATATCATAGTCATTTTTCATATGTGAATTATTCAAAAAAAAAAAAAAAATCAAATAATGGTGAGATTAGAAACAATTCGTCATAAGAGAACTCATTGGCCATTTGAACCCACTCACTTGATTAATTACCTGTATGTTTGAATATACATTTCACTGCAAGTTTTGATGCATTTCACCGTGAAATGGAGAAGCTACTACACATTGTTGCTTTTAACAGAACGTGCGTCTATGTTAAGGCAGCCACTGAAAACAAAACACATACTATATATAATATGGAAGGAGGAATCTCAAGTAGTTTGAAATATGCCATGCATCCATTATTGGGAATATCCAGAGATGTCATTTTCGTCAGTTTGCCTCTCATGACTTCAAAACACTGACTTGCTAGCTACCTTAAACTAAACTATACTAAACTTCCAAGTTCCATCTATCAACACACACACAACATGTCTACTCATCATTTCTCTAACCGCTATCACCTTCCCTCTTTCTATTCTTCTAATCACCATTTCTCTTTTCCATCTAATATGTCTTCCTCTTCTTCTCTCTACTCCAAATCCTCTCTAGGTATGCGATTCATTAATTTCTAATATATGTTGTTCTTGTTGCTCTATACAACCCATACATAAGTTTTGTCTATGAGTTCTTAGAGTGTGTTTGGATGAGGTAATTGAGAAATTTTAAAGAGTTTAGAATTTTAGGAAATTTAAATGATTCAATTAAATTGCTTTTATTTCTCAATACTTTTGTTTGGATGGAGTAATAAAAAAATTCATTGTCATCATTTTTAGGAAACTTTTATAAATTTTAATTTTTTTGGGTCAAATATGAATCTTGAAATTAGGGGTCAATTTGTAATTTTTAAAAAATTGAGGGGTAAAATTGTAATTTTTAAAAAATTGAGGGGTCAATTTATATTATTTTGGAAATTTATTGGGGTCAAATTAAAAATTTTGAAAAATTTGAGGGCCAAAATGCAAAAATTGAAAAAATATAACAATGAAGAATTTTGAAATTCTTAACTTTTATGTGTCATTTGAAATTCTCTAAATATAAACTTGAAGAACATATTCATAAATTTCCATCATTTTAAAAAAAATTCAAATTATTATCCAAACAATTGAATTCACCTCAAAGGATTTGAATTCCCTCAAAACATTCCCACATCCAAACACACTCTTAGAATTTTGTTATTTGGACACAAAAATTTAACATCAAATTTCGACAAAAAATTATATTATTATTATTATTATTATTATTATGTTGTAGGTGCAATGTCGTTTGTTGCTAAAGAGAATCAAGAGAACAGGTGCAGAGCAATATCCAAATCACAAACTGAAGGTATACGTATAGTTGAGATGTTAAATTGCTAGGTTGAAATTTGAGTGGTTAGTATCATACAAATCATCAATGAGCTAAATATTCAATATATAAAATAGATGATCAATATATCTAATACTTTAAAGTTTTTAGAGTTGTAGTGTCTTAATATTTTATTGTTGTCCTTGATCATTGGTTTATTAATTGCTGCTCTTAGTGATCTCCTAGAATCCAAAAAAAAAGAAAAGAAAGTATTAGAGCTCTGGTTTAGCTTAGTAGAGGAGCGAGCTCATGGTGTTTGGATCAAGTATAGTGATGTGGAATATTCACACATTTGATAGGGAAATTTTTGCTAAGTGAATAACATTCTAATATCGATGTACTATGAACTATTTTAATATTGAATATATAATAATAGTGGCCTATATTCCCAATGCCTTAAAATTTTGGTGATTTGATGTTTCGAACTCTTAGACCGTTATTAATGGTGTGGTCTTCATGATTTAAGACCCAGTACCTAATAGATATCCTTATTAAGATTCTTTTTTTTTTTTTGGATCTTCTAAGACTCAGGGTCTCACTTAAGACTTTCATTCTTAAGTGGATCCAACACTACTTTTTATTGATTATTGTATTGTTAGAATGTAAACTATGAAGAGTTAGGTGGTGAAATCGATTTAGACCTTTTGTCAGTGGGACTCCATTGGAGCGACTCAGTGCTTATTAGGTATAGTTATTAAAAAATTATAGAAGAGTGATGTGTATTGTGGATGCTCTAAGAGAAGTATCTGTGGATGCGACTTGTTTAAGAACTCTAAATTGTGAGTCTTCATTGTGGATGCTCTAAGAGAAGTATTTGAAACTAATGTAGCAACGTTAAAGTTAATATTTTTAAAAAAATTAAATATGCTCTAAAAACTCTAAATTGAGAGTCTCCATTGTGGATGTTTTAAAAGAAGTATTTGTGGATGCTATTTGATCATTAGATTTTATTATATAAATAAAAAAAATTAATATTTGATTCTGTTTTACAGAATATCGAGAAGTATTTGAAACTAATGTAGCAACGTTAAAGTTCAGTGAGACTAACGTGGAGGATGACATAGTTATAAATGATGAGGAGGAGCATGATATTGTGGTACTTTTTAAGAATAATTAATATATTTTTAGAGTTCTCCTAAAAAAAAATATTTAGAGTTTCTTATGTTATCTATTTATGCCTTTTTCAATCACACTTTATAATCTTTTTCATTTGGTTACTACAATTCATTAATAAGAAGGTATGTTTAGTGAACTCAATCAAATCAATATTGAGTTCATTGGAAGATGGAGAGACAAATATATCTGCTTATGATACTGCTTGGGTTGCACTTGTGGAAGATGTACATGCTAGTGGTACACCACAATTTCCATCTAGTCTAGAGTGGATTGTGAATAATCAACTTCCAGATGGTTCATGGGGTGATAGTCAATTGTTTTTAACACATGATCGGATCCTTAGCACATTGGCTTGTGTTATTGCATTAAGAACATGGAATATGCACCCTGAAAAGTGTGACAGAGGTAATATACATTAGTCTTGTTATCAAGATTTTAAATTGTTACTCCCTCCGTTTTTAATTATAAACAAATTTTGACTTTTAGGTTCATTTAATTAATGATGTATATGAACTATAATATAGACTACATGCATTATTAATTAAATGAACCTAAAAAAATCAAAATTTGATTATAATTAAAAACAGAGGAAGTATCATTTATATTGTGTAGAATTAAGGTCAAATATTGTGACTGATATCGTCATGTGTATGTGTATATAGCAATGTCATTTTTTAGAGAGAATATTGGCAAGCTTGAGGATGAGAATGAGGAGCTAGTTTGTTTTGAAGTTATTTTCCCTTCACTTCTCGATAGAGCTCGTGGATTGAACATTGATGTGCCAAATGATTCACCAATATTGAAAAACATTTTTGCAAAGAGAGATGAAAAACTCAGAAGGTACTTTAATTAGTTGTGGCCATAATTATGCTTGTGTAATGAGTGGTTACAAACAACACATCTCACAATCTTTGAAATCAAAATAAAGTCATTAATCTTATTTTTTTTTAAGTCGCTAAACTAGTCCATTTAAATTGATCATAAAAAAAGTCATTAATCTTATCTTAATCAAACAAACGTTACAACAACATAGACCCATATCAACCCAAAATCATCAATAATGAGGAGATTTTCCCCTATTTAGCACCCTAAATATACAATCTCATTGTGCCACAAGAAAAATCAGTATGTATAGAGATGAATGTTTTTATCAACACTCTGCCTCTTCAATTACTTGTGGTTCATACATACATTGATTATGTAAAAATAACTTGTGGTTCGTACATGCATTAATTATGTAAAAATAATTTCCTTCAATTGTTATACTAAAGAGGTTGAATTATTTAAAAAAATTGAAAGAAAACACAATTTTTTATTTTTTAATATTTGAAAATGAGATAATTATGATTTAATAAATGAATTATTGTTGCAATTTAATCATATAGAGTTTTATTTTTCTTCAACAAAAATATAGAGCTATTCTTATGACCTGTTTAATCATTCTTTGAGGTGTTGGTTTATATGATTGGATGTTTATTGATAAAATGAATAATTTGTAAACGTGAGACTCTTTTAAATATCCAAATAAAAAGTAATACATCTCACACACAATATTAAAGATATTACAGTTGTCACTTATTTACAGTTTTACCCCTTCTATAGTTATATATTGTTTACTTTGTCGTAATTTTACGACTTAAATATGTGTGTAGTCCCTAATTTTCATCTTTATACTTACTGATCCTTTCAAATTGTCATGCAATTAGTAATCATTTGAGTTTTGGTCTTTGAGATCATAATCTCGCTAATGTAGACGTGATTAGGTGATGTGTCTACTATTGATTGGACCAAGAGGATGCTGACTCAGAATTTTTGACGCGAATGAACCAAAATGTCCTTAATGAAAATAGTCATGCTAAAATGACCAAAATGCCCTCTTCTTCTACCTCTTCCCCCCGCCCCTTCATTCACCACCACAACCACCACCACTCACCCACTCCCTCTGCCGTGTGAGAAATTAGAACAACAAAAGGGGACAACAAACACTTGAAATTCACACAACAAAATAAAAAAAACATCATCATACATTAGAATTCAAGAGCAAAAGATTGTCACAAAATCAAAACCAAACCTCAATTGTCACTTTCCCAAAACCAATGGCTTTTGAAACAAACAAATTATATCTTTCATCTACTCCAAGGTGAAGCTGCAACACAAATCAATTTTCGAATTTCAAACTAAAAACTTTCAAAAAAAAACACAAAAGAAAAGACAAGACAAAAAGTAACTAATCGTTTTAAGTTTTGGGTTTTTGTATCAAGTTTCACATATGAGCCCGACTGCAGTTTCACATCTGGGTTGTTGCATCAAAGTTCTTAAGTTTTTGGCGTTACTGCACTTTCAAGATAGAGAACTGAGTTTTGAAGAAGAATAAGATGATGGGAAGGGCAAATGGGTAATTTCACAGTGAACTCAATACATTAAGGGCAACATCGTCTCTTAAATTATTTTTTTGCTGAGTCATCATTGGCCTAGCCCAGTCATCTAGTGCCATGTCTATACCACACATCTACTCATATGCCACATCAGTAATTAAATGAGATTATGATCAAAACTCAAATGATTAGTAATTGCATGACAATTTTGGAATGATTAGTAAGTACAAGGGAAAAAAAACTCAAGTTAACCTTATTTACAGGGACTAAACACATATTTAAGCCTAATTTTAATTACTTAAATCTTTCTTTAAAAAATATTATTTTAATCTTAATCTTAATAATATGCACATGAATAAGAAAAGAAAATCGTAATCTTAAGTTTATCTTATCTTAATGTGTTTGTCGTGATTGATGTTTTGTGGTGTTGTTGGAGTAGAATACCAAGAGAGATGATGCACAAAATACCCACAACTTCGCTCTTTAGCTTGGAGGGAATGTTAGGCTTGGATTGGAAACAACTTCTAAAATTGCAATCTCAAGATGGATCATTCTTGACTTCTCCGTCTTCCACAGCCTTTGCACTAATGCAAACTAAAGATGAAAATTGCTTCAAATTCTTGAATAAAATTGTCAACAAGTTCAATGGGGGTGGTAAAGTGCCACTATCTATTGGCTTAACTATTAGCTTTTTCTTTAAACTTTCACTATTCATGTATATACCCTCTTTTTATTAACACCGGTTAAATTATACCACCTTGGTCCAAACCAAAGATATCAAATTTCTTTAACCATTTTTTACTGATATTTAAAATCGGAAGGAGTATCATGTATAATATTTTTTGTTGTTGTCATGCCACATATAGTACAATATCTTTACTAATTTGACTAAGGCATGATTGTTTATGTATATACATATTTCAGCACCATCTGCATTTCCTCTGGATTTGTTTGAACGTATCTGGGTGGTTGATCGCCTTGAACGCCTTGGAATATCGCGGTATTTTCAACAAGAGATCAAAGATTGTATGTGTTATGTTTATAGGTAAAAATTTTAGGCTCTCCTCAAAATCCAACATTTTTTAATTGCCCTTTTCCTCTACAAGCAATTGTAATTTATAAATAAAAATTTCAGATATTGGACTGAAAAGGGCATCTTTTCGGCAAGAAATTCAAATGTTCAAGATATTGATGACACATCAATGGCTTTCAGATTACTAAGATTACATGGCCACCATGTTTCAGCCGGTGAGTATTTAATATAAATATGCAGTATCTCAATTAATCAACTGTTTATTTATGCAATGGTAATGGAATTTAATTTCATATTTTTTGATAGATGTGTTTAAGCACTTTGAAAGAAATGGTGAATTCTTCTGCTTTGCTGGTCAATGCACACAATCTGTGACAGGAATGTATAGCCTATACAAAGCCACTCAAGTGCTGTTTCCAGGAGAGAAAATTCTTGAACAAGCCAAGCACTTCTCTGCCAATTTTTTGACGGAGAAGAGAGAAGCAAATGAAGTAATAGATAAATGGGTCATAATGAAGAACCTACCCGAAGAGGTATGTAATTGATAGTGTTAAATAAATTTAGTCTTTATTATTTTTTAGTCTCCACAATATTTTTGGTTATTGAACTTTTAAATAATTTTTTGCAGGTATGTTTGAACATTATAAACATTTGTCCCACTAATTATAATTTAGAGTTTTTTACAGTTTGGACCGCCAATATTATATTAAGGGCTTGCCAGCCCTCAATAAAGGCTTGCCGATCCTTCGGGGTGCGCCTTTGGCCTTAGAAGGCATAAACCGCATTTCTCAGCTTCTAGAAACTTCTAGAACACTCTCCTGTTGTGTTGGGGTTAAGTTACTTAGGGCCCAAGACACGAAAATATAACTCCAAAGAGACTATAAATATTTCTCGTGAAAGCATTCTCATGGCATGACCTAATGAGACTAAACCCTAGTTTCTTAATCGTACTTTTCAGCAAGTACACAATTGATAAATTAAACATGAGTTTTTAAAATTTAAAATATTTATCATGTGATACCTTTACACTCTATTCTTTCGCTAGAAAAATATAATTTGTTTTAAACGTCAAACACTCAAAAAACCAAAATAACAAAAATAAAAACATAAAATAAAATGTTATAAAGAGAAATTGTTTGGTGTACATCTCATATGAGTGTATGCATCTTTAAGAGATAGAGAGAAAATGTAATAAATATAATAAGGTATTAACGATGATAATATGATAGAAAAATAGCGATAGAGATAAAATAAAATGTTAACTGAATGTTAAAAAAATATAAAGTGTACATTTATAATTGTTGAATTTGGGTGTATTTGCAAAGTGTCGTAACATTCTTGATAAAAGAAACTCTACTTATTTAGATTTTTCTAGGGTCTAATGAGAGAATTTCTTGAAAATTATGGGATCATTTTAGGAGTTTAGTCTAGAACACAATTTGATGTGTACTAATTCCTCGTTTATTTAGATTTATTGAATAACTGAAGTATACGGTTTATTATAATATATACCAGATACGTCAATTATTCAATAAGTATAAATTCTCAATTACTCAATAAGTATAAATTCTCATTTGGGAGGGAGTATATAGCAAGGTACTAGGTGGCTGAAAGTCAATAATTTATGAAGAAGTTGGTACTACACATTCTACACTAATGAATATTCATTTCACCCCTAATTATAAGCACTTATTAGAGGAAAAAATTGTCTTTAAATATGAGTCATCTCGCAATTTTTTAGATACATTTATTATTATTATTATTTTAATATAACCTTAATTAATACTATTACTTTGCTTTGTAATATGTATATACAAATGATAATTTAGTAATATTATTAGACAAAATATGCACATTAATTACATTTACATTTTTTATGTATGTCAAATCTGCAATCAATGCTTATATTTTGAAACAAAACCTTGGGCATGCAACAACGTTAAAACTTTTAGGGAGAGCTTGCCGTCCATTTGCGTTCCACAATGCTCGAGAGATTAGTCTCTGCAGTTGCACGCGGAGGATACCCGATTTACACAACAAAAAAAAAAGGAATAACTAATACTCCTTCCGTTCTAAATTACAAGTCGTTTTGACCATTTCACATGTATTGAGAAATGTAAATAATTTTGTGTGGAAAAAAGATTTATGAGTTGTTTTATAAAATTGTCCCTAATAAATAGTATGATAATGATAAATTAAAAAATGGAAAGAAGGGAGAGTAATAAATATTTAACGATATATTATGAAATGTAACATTAATGTTTCATTGATATTGTAAAACGATTTATAATTTGGGACACATTTTGATAAGAATGACGAAGAATAATATGGAGGTCTCTAGAATACTAAAGAATAATAAGGAAGCTACTAGATACTCTACTAAATAAAATAAAATTAAGCACTAGGAACATCTTAATGTTTCTAGATCCTTCTAGTAGCATCCATATCTCTAGACTTTTCTTTGTTTCTAGATAAAAATAATAGGAGTAACAGTGTATCTTCTTATGTTGAGCAGGTGGCTTATACATTAGACGTGCCATGGTATGCAAACTTGAGTCGTGTGGAGACAAGATTCTACATTGATCAATACGGTGGTGAAAGTGATGTTTGGATTGCCAAAACTCTTTACAGGTACTTTGCAATCTCCTTTTCTATATAACATCCTTTTTTCTTTTTTGTCTGAATTTTTTATGCAAACAAGTGCCAAACATGAATTGCATCAATGCCCCACTAACCTATTTAATTTATGACAAGTTTTGAATTTTTGTGTTTTCATTATAAAAAAAATAAAATTATCTTCACAAAAAATATTGGATAATCTATTTTGTGAACTATCTAATATGCAAAGGAGATGAGTTGTTAAATGATTATTTGGTCACATTAAAGAAATATATTAGGTTTAATTGTAATTTTGGTCCTATTTTTATTTAATTTGTAGAGTTTGGTTTCCCAATTTTTAAATCCACAAATATGGTCCTTTAATATTTCCAACTTCCAAAATTAAATCTAAAACTTCAATTGACTTGTGGCAAATTTTTAAATAACTTGACACTGAATTTAGTACACACATTGAAGCATGTCATATTGAATATTCGAGCGAAGGAGAGAGAGGAACGAGTATTCTATATTGAATATCAATCAAATGCACTTTTCTTGTTCAAAAAAAAACTAACTTACTGAAGAAAAAATATACAGTTATAAGACTCTATCTCTATTGTTGCTTGTATCACAAGTAATTTCTTATTATTGTTATTGAATCACAACTCTCAACAGAGAACACATTATTGGTTTTTAAAACGTTGAACAAAACTAATGCTATATTAATGAGGAAAAAAATTGTTATATTAAACTCTCAATTCAATTTCATAATGTTAAAGTGTGGCTATATATTATATCTCTTAAAAGATATTGTGGCTATATATTATATTATATTATATCTCTTAAAAGATATTGTGGCTATATTATAGCTTCGTAGTAAAATTTATATGCTTTAGATTTTTTTATAAGCTTTATTCACTTTAGATTCATTCATCAACAATTACAGTGCAATTATATTAAATATTGAAAATTAATTTCTAATTAATCTCTGGAAGATGTAAAATTGCTCTTTTTTTTTTTTTATATATATTTTCATTTGTAGTGGATAAATTGGAATTATATCATATTGATCTTCGAGTGTGGATAATTAGAAATATTAATGAATGTAAAATTTCCACACTCGAAGATCAATATGATATGTCACAACTAATTTAAATTCATTAATTCGTTTATACTTCATACACTATCACACTTTAAATTTTGCAATTTTTATCTACCAAAAAAAAAAAAATTAGAATTTTTCCTTGAATTAAATTACTCTTTTTACAAAGGATGGCGAATGTGAGCAACAACAATTATCTCAAGCTTGCAAAATTAGACTACAACAATTGTCAAGCACAACATCTAAAAGAGTGGAGCATGATTCAAAAGTAAGATGAATCTTAAAATTTAGATCGAGTCTAACTCGATTATCGCTCTTCCTCTATTCCCCTCGAGCTAATACTCATTGTTGCAATGATCACATTTATTAGGTGGTACTCAGAATCTAGATTAAGAGAATTTGGATTGAGCAAAAGGGAACTTCTATTGGCCTATTTTTTAGCAGCAGCAAGCATATTTGAGCCTGAAAGGTCTCATGAGAGACTTGCATGGGCCAAAACCACAGCATTGCTTGAAACAATTGCATCTTATGTCAGTGATGCAGATTTGAAGAAAGATTTTGTGAAAAAATTCAATGACTACATCAATCCGCAAGACTATCATTGGTAAGTTAACTTATAGCGCTTTCTATAATATGGTACGTAGATAATTGTAAGATAATAAAGTCTTCTAGACTCTATAAGGACGAGAATGTCAGAAAACTCAAATAATCTTTGTATTGATGATAAAGTGAATATTATAAATGAGTGAATTGACCCACTAATGGGGTGGTTACAACTATATATACTACTAGTACTACTTGAAGCTAAACTATATCTCTAATATAAATCGTCGCAAACACACTTTAATTTGATCGGTTATCAGAAGATCGGTTCTTACTCTAAGCGGATCAAAAATCTTAATTACGATGATATAAGAATGAGAAAAAAAAGATAATTTTGATAGTAAGACGGTCATTTTGTATACTTTTAAGATAGTACCAAATCTGCTCTCTTTATACATTTTATGACTTTTTTGCTTTCTATAAATATTAAGACATGATAAACTATGTGTCATCAAAGACCAAACTTATAGACTTGCTTTTTAAATATTATCAAGGAAAGAATTTAGTACATTCATAAACTAAATAGAAATAATATTAATTACTATGTACGTAGTTTATTGAAATTGAAAATTTTCATTTTGTATGTATGTGTGCAGGAGGTTGAACAAGAACAAAATAGGACATGAACTCGTTGAGGCACTGGTTGCAACCATAGATGAAATATCAGGAGATATACTTGTGTCTTATGGTCATGAAATTAGATATGATATGCATCAATGTGTGAGTCTTCCAATCCTCAATCTTTTTAATTAATATGAATTTGCTGATTTGTTATTAGTGTAGTACCATACTTTGGGAAATCATTTGTATTGGTAGTTTTAGCACAATTTAACAAAATCAAAACATCATGTAAAAAAAATGAAACATTGAGAGAGCACTTTTGACATTTTTTAACCTCCTGTTTTATTAAAAAAAAAAAAAAAATTTAAAAAACACTATTGATACCATAGCTATTTGATGTGCAAAAATACGTGATGCAAAGATTCCTCTTAATTAAAATTAAATTCAACCAAAACTCATTTTTAGTTTTATTCATAACATTTACTTTTTATTGAAGTTTCAAGCATCAAAACTCATTTGTAATTTCATTGAGTTTTTTTTAAATTAATATATTTTTCCTGTTGTCCTACCAATTGACCAAATGAAAAAGAAATTCATGGCTACCAATTTGATGAATCGGAGATGGTGAATCTAATACAAAGTTTGTTTCAAAGAAAGAATCGTGAAGTTTTGTCTGGGACTTAGGAATAATCGTATTTTTTTTTTATCAACTCAAAAAATATAATAAAAATAAAATTAAAATAATACTCCCTCCGGTCCTTTTTAAAAGAAACAAAAGTATCAATTTTTTTGGTCTTTTTTATAAGAAATTTTGACCAATTTAAAATACATTGGATGCTCAACTTCAATAGTACCTTTATTTATTATGAAAGAGAATATTAAAAGTAAATAAGTTGGTGTAATCAAGACAATTAATATAGGGGCACTAATGGAATAAATATAAATTTATGAGTATTAAATGCAAATAATTAGTTTCAAAGTGTTTTTTTGGTCTACGTGATTTATGTGTTTTGTTTCTTGTATAAATGATCGGAGGGAGTATGTAATAACTTGTTTTTTTACTATCCGGTATATTTTAGTAGTGTTTTTAATTGAGATTTGCTACCAACACCATTCGTAGTAAAATAATGGTAGCAAAATCCATATTTTCTTGTAGTGCAAAAATGGAGAATCAAACATAAGTAGATCAATAGAACCACCAAACCAAGTTGGCAAAAATTTTAAGCATTTTGACTTTTTTTCTTTCATGTTATTGTAGTGGAAAAAGTGGCTTTCAAGTTGGCAAAATGAAGGAGACAAATGTGAAGGAGAAGCAGAGCTTTTGGTAGAAATAATAAACCTAAGTGCTGGCCATTGGATTTCTGAGGACCAGATATTCAATCCACAATACAAGCATCTTCTGCAACTCACTAACTCTATATGCCACAAACTTCGTTGCTATCAAAATGACAAGGTTAGTGACAACACAAACATTTTGTAAGATTCAAATTTTCGACAAACACAAAATTATGGATTTGATTTAGTTACACAATTTAGATCATCAAATCAAGATTAGACGACGCATATTTCCACTTTGATAATCGGATCAAAAATACATTTTTGAAATGTGACTTGTCCTATCAATCAAACGGCTGTGATGAACGATACTGACATACTGTGGATGTAGGGAATCAACATCTCATTCCAAATGTTCTATATTTTTTTATTCATTGCATGCTCTTAAATATCCATTCTTTTTAACTTCCCCACTTGTGCATATATAAACAAATCAAAGAAGCATATGCTAATGTATAAAAATTTACATAGATGTTCTACACAAAAAAATTACATAGATATGATTTATGAACTAACTTAGTAAAGTAACTCAACTAGGATGGATTACAATGGCTAGAAGGCTATCCCCCATGAGTTTTTATTTTTTTTATATATATTGCCACAATTGCGGTTGTTGATTAGTTTGATCTACTTAATTTCTTATTTGCATTTTTTTTATAACAATTACCAGGTTAATAATGGCAGCAGCAATACACATGAAAAAATCACCAATTCAGAGACAGATTCAAAAATGCAAGAACTTGTACAATTGGTGTTTCAAAAATCTCCAAATGACATTGATTTCAATATCAAAAATACTTTCTTTACAGTTGCAAGGAGTTTTTACTATGCAGATTTCTGTGATTCAAAGACCATCAACTTTCATATTGCCAAAGTTCTCTTTGAGAAAGTCCTTTAATCCAGTTTAATGTCTTTGAAATGGTTAGGTACTAGATTTCATTTTCATTGTACATGTGATACTTAAAATAGAGGAAAATATCAATAATCATTATTCAATGTATATACGTTCCCGTTTTGTAATATATTTCATCTGAATTGTACTAAATGAGTGCTTATTATTGTTGCAACTTTGGTTTTATATTTTCATCTCCACTAACATTGTGAGATTAAGTGTTTGTATGTTTGATTGACATTCAGTAATTTATGTTTGAAGCAAACATGTATTAAATAGAATAGCAGGTGTATTGTTTCCGTGAGTTTAGCTCAATTGGTAGGAACATTGCACAATATATACAGGGACTGAGATTGAAACCCCAGACACTCCACTTATTCATCTTAAAAGGTGGATTTATAGTCACTAGGTTACTTGAAAAAAATAATCTGGTGTATTCTTTTTTTTATCATGTGTATCATGGGTATTCTAATTTACTTTACACTTTGTGCACAATTAAAAGGATTTCTCTATTGATGTTGTTTTGGAGTTCCACATTGCTCGAATTCCTCGACCATTGAGTATTGAATGTATAAATGTGTTGAGAATTGAACTCAGGACAGACGCTAGGTTCTCATAATGTTTGATGTATAGATAATGATTCAAGTACAAGGTTATTTATAGAATAAAGATGGAACTACAATTAATAAGGAAAATGAGAGCTACTACATTTTATCCCCATCCCCTGAACATTTAGAAATGGTGGAAAAAAATATGTTCAGGCTTGGAGATGAAGGAATTGTCTGTGGAGGAGGAAGTCAACAAATTACTCGAGTATTGGCAATACGCATAGAAATCCCATTATGAACCTTTTCTCTAATCAAATGACAGTCAGTTTCCAAGTGTTATGTTCACTCATGGAATACATGATTTGAGGCAATATGTAACATACTTTGGCTATCACGGTATAGAAAGATTGGAGTTGTGAGCAAGTATGGAGAGTTTCTTGCACTCAGCTTCAGAGGAAGTCGATATGCATTTTGTTGTTTCTTTACTCTCCAAAAAATGAGAGATGATCCCAACAAGAAACCAAACCCATGGATAGATCTTTCAGAAACAATGCAGTCATCCCAATCTGCATTTGAGTATCCGAAGATTCGTAGTTTTGAGTTTCTAGGAAACATGAAACCCGCCCAGGATTATGCTCGATATTCCTAATCATTTTACAAACTGCATTATAGTCTGTCAAAGTGGGATTATGGAGGATTTGGCTTAATTGTTGTGCGGAAATAGTTATCTCAAGCCTTGTTGTGTTTAAGTAAAGGAGTTTACCAATAAGGCGCTTGTAGGAAGCAATATCCTCAAAAGCTTTTCCGAAATCTTGATGAAAATTGATGGAGGGATCAAGAGGAGTGGCTCCAGGTTTGGAACCTGGATGTCCATATTCATTCATTAAGTCCAAGCAGTTTTTCTTTTGAAAAAAAAAATGGAAACAATTGATAACTATCTTGTAAAAAAAATTGTTTTTTGATGTTTCAATAGGTTGAATACACAAATTCCAAGATAAAATTTCCATTTTAAATTTCTTATGAAGTGCCCTTAAGAGAAAGGGCACACTTGTTATCATTTCCTTAATTATGTGTTTCTCTCGAAAATCACACCAATAAATACTTGATGTGTGGACAAGTAATAATCAAGCAACCAAAACAAAGTGTATGGAAGTTATAAACACAAGCAAAAGTAGAAAACAACGAGAGAAAAGAAAAAGAGAACACACAAAATTTGTTTACCCAGTTCGGTCCAAAACAGACCTAGTTTGGGGGAAAGAGCAGCCCTCCGTTCAACTATAATGATGAGTAACTTTACAAAAGAGATATCAAAGGGTTACTCGAATAAGTCTCACGCTTAATTCTACCCAAAGTTCCAATCTCTTTCCGTGACCAAGAGACTCAATCCTAATAGTGTTTCCCAAGGTGAATCAACCCAAACCCTAGTGCTTGTAGCCCAGAGCAAACTCTATACAAACCCTAGTTTTCTTGTTGACTTCTAAACCCTTGTTTTCAGCCCCCTCCATCTCAAGGTTTACTCTGATACAAGGTCTATATTTATAGTAAAAGTATCGCTTAAAATTTGGAACAAATCTGCACTGAAAAATACGTTTCTGTTTTTCGTCTCCAGGGCACCAATGTGGCACGTTTTTTCCAGTGACTTGCTTTAGAGACTTCTTCAGCAAACGTGGCAGGTTGCTTCCAAACGTGACACGTTTTCTCCAGAACCTGATTTTAAGTTAACTCTCACATGTATATAAATAATCGTTTCTCTTTGGTAGTTTTCTGTCGTTCACAATATTGAGCCCAAAGTTTACTCTTTCAATAGGGTTAAGAACTCCTCTCCATATATATGTTTCATATGCACTAACATGAGATAGAATCTCCAACCAAATAATTGAAGAACCTAAATCTTTACTACTTATTCCCAAGAGAAAAAATAAATAACTATTGTCACACCATTTTGAATGTGAGTGCGTTTTATTTTCCTCTTTTGAATGTGTGTTACTTTTCTTTCTTGTCTTGATAGAAAACTTGTGTCAATTCCCTCAACAACAACAAGAAAACTTGTATCAAACTACTACAAATACTTCTTATAAGAAAATGAGTTGTTTTTGCATGACAAATAATATTTCATTACTAATTCATTAATTACTAAATTTGGTACATAATTATAGACAATTTTAACATATTTTCCTAATTACTTTTGTCTCTAATTCAATATTTTCTCTATAATTACATTTTTTTATTTATTTAGAAGTAATATAATAATAGCTAATTTCAATCTAATTACTGGAATATCATAATATCCAAATTGAGATTCAGATTAGAAAAACAAATTATGATGAGATCCTACAAAGCACAGCATGGCATATAGTTGCTAACATGGAAGTTATCATTCTTTCTTCTTTCCTTGTATAGATCCAGCTAAATCTCATGCACGAAGACCTAAGATCAAGCAAAAAAATCACAACCAAACAACACACAACATTATTCATCAATGATTAATTAGGATGTTCATAAAAACATTACAATTATTGTAAAAGAAAAACATAAAGAAGGTCTTTGCAGCATTTGGATCCGACATTGTTTTTTGTCGGACCCACATACATATTTTCTTCTCTCTCCCTCGCATTGTTGTTCACAAGAGGGAGAGATAGAGACCATATCCTACCAACTGAATTTGAAACTTTCATTTTCTTCTCTGCCATAATCCTAACACTTTTCAGGTATGTTACTTTCACCAACAATGCCATCATGTATACTTATTTTAAAGTTATTTATTGAATATATAATAATTAAGGAGTTCTGGTATTTTTATTTGTATTTCTCAATCAAATAAATTTGTCCCTGATTTTTATGTGTTTTTGACATTTTCTTTGTTGTTTGTGAATTCTGCATATCCTTTTTGCTCAGCCAATATATAACTTTTTCTTTTCACTTAATAAAATTAATTTATTTACAATAACCCTTTCAATTATGATAGAAATAAGATGAATTCTACATAGAGATATTGCGTTTCTTGAAATATTGAAAGCATTGTTTTGAATTTTCATTATAAAACTTTATAAAATATTCGATCAATTTTTTCAATGCCTTTTCAAAACTTCCATAATATTGTTTCTAGTATTTATTTACATTTTTTCCATTTTGTTTTTCTATTCTTCAATGTTATAAAAACAACCTTTTAATGTTACTGAAAAGGCGTTAAACACAAACATAATATCTTTTCCCTTTTCAAGGTTGTTAATATGTTATTCTCTTTTCTCCTAAAAAAATGTGTCATTCTCTTTTCTATTTGTTTATATGCTTTTGGCTTGTCTCATGTCACACTTGTGGATTCTCTTGATTCTTCAACTTTTTTCCACTCACTATGAAGCACGGATACGGATACGGACACGGACACTGGACAGGACTCGGACACTGACATGCCGACACCACTAATAATTTTAGAGAATCGCATAATTCAGTGTAATTATATGTGTCGTCGTGTCCGACACCAGAATACGCCTAATCCGAGGAGTGTTCGTGCTTCATAGACCATACACAACAATAGATGTAGCTTCCTTGAAACAACCTCAAAATATACCCTTTGTCCATGCTTTAGTCCTTCACTACATATATGTATTTTTCTTCTTATGACAATCTATACAATGGTATTTAAGTCTTTCTTTTCCAAAGGGTTGAATTGAACTTCATTTCAAAGGTAGAAGCTACTTTCACCATATTGAAGTTTATATTACATTATATATCATATATACCATACAAAAACTTTCTCACTTTTGATTTTCATAGAGGATAAAAGTTTTAAGAATATCTATGCTTTTCATATTCAACATTGTTTAACAATGTTTTTACTTGGTTCCCTTGTTCATTTGTTTTATCAGACCTCTAAGTTTTTACTTACATAAGCACTTGTGATATTGTCTGGAAGAAATTATGAAAACAACTTATAACATATTCATACGCTGTTTTCAGCTTATTTCCATTAGCTATCCATAATAGCTTATGAAGACAACTTAAAGCTTAAATTCATAACCTGTATTCTTATCAGGTTCTTCCTTCTTGCTAAAACAAGTTGAGAAACTTGTGCTCCTAAACAACATACAATGGGAGGTTGTGTTTCAGTACCTTCTCATGCAATCAAAGCACCAAGAAAGCTTCGCAGAAGGATCGTAAGACGCCGTCGTCGAAAGATCTCAAGTACAGCTCCAACTGATATCAATAAGATGAATAACAATGGAGGAATGCATGTAACAGATTATTCTGTTAGTGAATATGTTCATATGGACTTTGAAAATGGTGCAAAAACAAAATGTAGAAGATCTGAAGTTTCTAATTCAGCATACCATCTTACTCAACTTGAATGGCATCATAGTCAATATGATGTTGATGCAAATGGTATTTTTTTTTTACTTAATTTCCTTTTTTCACTTTCTGGTTTTTGAACTTGAGAAATTTAGAATGACTTTGTTTTTTCATTGCTTGTTTGTAGTAATGTGCCAAGATGAGAGTTACTTTGATTCAGTCAGTATTCTGGATTCTGATTCAGATGATGAGTTCAACAGTGTTCATGGAGGTAATGAATAAGTATCCCTTTTTAACTTGTGAATAAAATTTAGGCTTAAACGCACTATTCACCCCCTAAGTTGCAAAAGTAGAGATTTTGGCCCCCTTTTAAAAAAATGGCAAAAATGACCCACATGTTTAAAAAAATATGCTCTTTTGACCCTCTAACATAAGGGAAATATGCTCTTTTGGCCCCTTATCCTTACTAAAAGTTGCGATTACGGCCCTTGTTTTGGGACACATAGCGTCTTCTCATAAATTTTGGGACGAAAGGGAACAAAATTGCTTTTTTTGGTTAGGGGGCCAAAATCGCAACTTTTTAAAAGTTAAGGTGTCAGAAATGCAGTTATGCCTACAATTTAAAGAGTTGTCAATTTATGACCTACTAGCACTACTAAAAAAACAAAAATTAGTGAGGGATATTTAGTGAGGGAAAACGTGAAATCCCTCTCTAATTCCGTCACTAAATTTTGCGACCAAGGAATTTGTGAGGAATTTTATTTTTTCCGTCACTAATTTCCCTCGCTAATTTTGCTTTTTCTAGTAGTGTAGTGTTGTGGAAGTTTAGTATGTGAAATAACTGTGACTTTGTCTATCTGTACCGTGCTGTCAAATAGCTGCACTGCAGCACAACATAATATAGTTTGAACTTTGAACAAATGTTATTATTATGCAATATTCTATTTAGCACAAGGTGTTGTCAAATATTTAGCACTATAGCGCTGTAGCGTAGCAGAATTTGAATAGTACCCCTATTTTCCACGATCTGTGATCGATGATACTGCATTAGTATCATCATTTTGCACCATTCTGATTGTTGTTTCTTTCTTTGCAGACTGTTTTCCATTGGTCGGAAGCACAGTGGGATGCATTCCGTGTGGCCACTTGGTCCAATATGAAGAAAGATCAACATGTGTTGTGGAAAATAATCGTCAATATGAAGAGTATCATGAAAGTTATCGTAAGGTTGATGGAGCGAATAACATAGATAAGTTAAAAGGAAGAGATGAAAATGGTTTTGGACTAATCAATACTCATGGACTTCCTCGCTTAGGAAAAAATCAAGGAAGCTTTAAAGGTTTAAAAGAAGGTAAAAATAATGTGGAAGAGAATGCTCAAGAGATTGCGAGAAAATCAAATTTGAATCGGTTGGCACCATCTGTTAGTTTCAATAATCGGCCGAGCAAAAAGCTGTCGACGATTTTCAAGCTTTCTTTCAAAAGGAAATCTTGTGATGTAGAGGAAACACCTGAACTTGGTAAGTGTTTGAATTACTTCAAGGGTCTGTTTGGATTGACTTATTTTAACTTACCTACTGATTATTATGCTGATTAATGTAGAATTAACATAATAATATGCTGATTTAGCTCTTTGTTTTTGTATATATGTAAGGTCAATCAAAAAGATATCTGATTCGGCCAAAAGCAGGACTTATAATTCCATGTCAGAATGGAGAGAAGTTGTCTCCTGGATGTTGGTCTGAAATTCCACCTTCAACATTTCAACTGCGCGGCGAAAACTATTTCAAGTATGTCGTTTTATATACATTATATCTATACCTATATATAAAAAGGAATATCAAGTTCTGGTGTAGCCTTTTCTTTTAAACTTTTTTATTTTCAATTTTGTCCTTCTTTACCTAATCAAATAACTAAATTTTGGTAAATAATCGCATAAAATTTTATAACTTCCAATTTTTTTTTTTGTGAAAAGATGGCAGACGACCACACGTTAGTGCTTCTTTGCATGCTAAAGTTAGATTATAGATAGCACCGATTTTTGTGGAAATATAATTATGCAATCATTCGCTTTTTGCAGAGACAAACGCAAGACTCCTGCACCAAACAATAGTCCATACATTCCAATTGGCGTCGATCTTTTTGTTTGTCCAAAAAAGATACATCACATTGCCAGACACATTGAGCTTCCAAATGTGAAAGCCAATGGAAAAGTCCCTCAACTTCTTATTGTAAATATTCAGGTATTTCATTTTTTTCTTCTTTTATTCATCATTCTTTCTTAAATATTTATCTAGTACTAGTATTATAATATGTATCATTCTAAAAAAATTCTCTTCATTGTATTATATGCTTTGCGTTAGTTGCCGACATATCCAGCAGCTATGTTCCTTGGTGATAGTGATGGAGAAGGGATGAGTCTTGTATTGTATTTCAAGGTTTCTGAGACTCTTGATGATAACATTTCTTCCCAGTTTCAAGAAAGCATCACGGTGCGTCAATTCAATACTTATATCCCTGATTTATCCTTTTTGTACATTTGAGGTGTAAGTGTTAACTTGGTTCTTGCTTCTTGCTTCCTATTTATGATACAGAAACTCATTGATGATGAAATGGAGAAGGTAAAAGGGTTTGCAAAAGAATCTAATGTTGCATTTAGAGAAAGACTAAAGATTATGGTAGGACTTGCTAATCCTGATGATATGCACTTGAGTTCTACTGAGAAGAAGCTAGTTCAAGCTTATAATGGAAAACCTGTACTCTCCAGACCACAACATAACTTTTTCAAGGTAAATAAACTCATATATGCATGTGTCGTCCCAAAGATAATTGCGCTTTAGTGCTATAGCGTGGTTGAATTTGAACAAATAGCTATTGTTCTGCAGTATAATATTTAGTACAAAAGTTGTCACATAGTGGCTATGACGGCGTTATAGTACTATGACGGCGTTATTTTCAGTGATCTGCTATTAAGAACATTGTTTTCAAATAAATGAAACTTATCATTGTCCTTCGAAATTTACATTTCGGGGCAAAACTTGAGGATGCATTAATGTAACACCTGATCGATGAATAAATATCATATGGATTGTCCTTCATCTAATAAACTTTTTGTTGTTGTAAGCATGGTATACCTTACAAGTTACAAATAAGATGGAAATGTTTCCACTTTGTTACATCTGACAAAGAAATTATCTTGATTATTCTGTTCTTAATAGGGTCCTAACTACTTTGAGATTGATCTCGACATTCATCGATTTAGCTACATATCGAGAAAAGGACTTGATGCATTTCGAGATCGTTTGAAGGATGGAATTCTTGATCTTGGACTAACCATTCAGGTACTTGTTTTGAATGAAGTCAATGTTCTAGTTAGCCTTTTGTAGCTACATATCAAGAAAAATGAGTGAATGCCGAATAGGCAAATTAGTTCTCAAATTTATAATAAGCATTGGTCAAAATAGTCCATCACTTTTACGAAATAGCAAACACAACACCGGAATTGTAAAATGTCATTCAAAATGGTCCCTCCGTTAACTTCTACATTAGCGATTATTCCAAAAAAAGCGTGTACCATTGGAGACTATGATACAACACGTTACGTGAATATGTCACGTTGCATGCTGATCCTACATCATTGTCAGCTCCATTAGACTAATTTGCCTATAAAATTTAGGTCATCTTAGAAACGAATTTATATGTAATTGCAATTTTCAAGGGACTTGTTAATGACAAATAATAGTCCTTAAAAGACCTGCATTTCATAGGCAAATTAGTCTCTAATTAGTTAGCGTTAATGTGGAATCAACGTGGAAAAATTGCATATTTAGTTAATGTCCCATGTTACAATTTCTAACTATAAAAAGGTTAAATAAGGACTATTTTGACTTACACTTTACAATTTCATTAATGTATTTGCTGATTCACAAAAATCAGGGATTATTTTGCAAATCAGCAAACACATTAATGAAATTGCAACCCTTTTTGTAGTAGGATTTAATTAGCCTCACCGTCATGTAAGCATCTGCATTTTCTCTAATTCTTTTATAACAGGCACAAAAGCAAGAAGAGTTACCAGAGAAAGTATTATGCTGCATTAGATTGAACAAGGTTGATCTTGGAGAAAATGATCAAACACCAATGCTAATGACCCTTGATGGTGAATGATAAGAAGAATTTTCATGAATTGTGAGGAGTAGCATCCAACAATACAAACTAATAAATGTATTATACTAACTTCATTTACTTTTAGCTGAAGAAAAAGTGGGAGTTTAAAGTTTTTATGTTGGATATGCAAACTTCTTGAGTCATGTATTTATGCTCTAATGTACATTGACTAACATGTATTTCCTACCCAAAAAAATAAAAATACATGTATTATTGACAAGGTAGTATTTTTCTCGGGTTTGAATCTTGTTGATGAAAAAAATGAGGTTGAGAGGGGAGATCCAACTAAAGGTGATCGGAGATTAGTATCGACAAAGTTTGTGGCGTTGTTGCAGCAATAACATGATCACCAAAAACAGATGACATATTTTTTTATTTTTTCATTTTACTGAGGGGAAGATGAAATATTCTTTTATTATTTATTTATTTATTTATTTTAAATTGTAAACATTGAAAATATTGTACTATTGAAATTGATTATAAATAGTGTTAATAGATTTATATTTTGACTTTTTTATGCTACATAGACTAGGATTAAAGTCGATGTTTTTCTTTTATATTAGGGAACTAAAGTGAATGTTTGTCAAAAGCCGGAAGAGAGGTTATGATAAAATCTGTGCTGCAACCAATACCTTCATATGTTATGAGTGTGTTCCTGCTTCCTACCACACTGGTAGACGAAATAGAAAAAATGATAAATGGCTTTTGGTGGGGGAATGGAGGGAGTAGCAGAAGAGGAATTCATTGGCTATCTTGGGATAAGCTTACAGTCCATAAAAATCATGGAGGTATGGGGTTTAAGGATTTGACGGCGTTTAATATGGCAATGTTAGGTAAGCAGGGTTGGAAGTTACAATTTCAAAAGGAATGTTTGGTTTCGAAATTATTCAAGGCTCGATACTTTCCCCGGAGCGACTATTTGGAGGCGAAATTGGGCCACAACCCAAGCTTTGTGTGGCGTAGTATTTATAGCGCCAGAAGAGTTGTTAGATCGGGCGTTAGATGGAAAATTGGTAACGGTGTTAACATTCCAATTTTTGATGCCCCGTGGCTAGCAGATGGAGGTTGTATCTCAGGTGAAGGACAAACAGTGGAGGTTATTCAGCAAG
>Ga0228710_1000703_pt1 | contig 45203 bp, 23 predicted proteins | sample MedpolnodulmetaG_FD_177995 | JGI IMG/M metagenome (GOLD analysis project Ga0228710, IMG submission 177995) | Root nodule microbial communities from Medicago polymorpha collected in Santa Monica, California, United States - pink nodules | ecosystem: Host-associated > Plants > Roots > Nodule... | reverse complement strand
TCATGCTCTTGCACGAGCGGCTACGTCTTTAGCTAGTCCCGCCGTCTATTTTGATATACCCAATTGTATTGAAACTCTTATTATTAATGAAATGCTATAAGCATGTTTCCGTCAAAAAAAAAAAAAAAATCTTTATAATATTGATATTATTTTTTTTACCTTAAATGAGACATCCAAATTAAACCATATTTGATTTTATCTTTGAATCTAATGATTTTTTTACCTTAAAATGATAAAATCAATCAAAATGCACTTTGAATACCCAACTCACGGGTCATCATTATTTTTCTATGCACGTGAGATCATTACCATTATAATGTGGATTCAAATTTTTTTTATCATTATAATGTAATATTGTTAGTATTAATTATGATCGGCTTACTATAATAAATTTAGTCAAAAATTCTTACAATAATAAATATTCTTCAAAAAAAAATTACTATAATAAATTATCATATAATAAGTGACATATTTTTTTCTTCTTTTTTGACAACATAATAAATGACATGTTTATTATATTTATTATAATAAATAATAATTGATCTTATAGAAAAAAAATTAAGTGGATATGCTTCAGTTAAAAATCCAACATATGTTTTCTCATAAAATAATAAATTTTGCTGCAATACTGCACCATACTCTTTTCTTGAAAAAAATTTCACATATAAGAACATTTTGTAAAAAAAAAAAGTAAAATAAAAATTATAAGACTTTTTTCAATTACAATATAAATTAATAAAAAAAATCATTAAAATACTCTTAATAATTTTATAAAGAGGATCAAAAGACCAACAATTTATCTATCATAATATTTTTTTTCCTAAATGGAAAATGTTGAAAGTTAATTTTGAAAAGAATTTTCTATTATGTATTGGTCAAAAGTGGCAGTATCAAAATGGAGAAAGGTAGTAAATAGAAACAATTTTAGTCAAAAAGAATGAAAATGGAAACAGAAGCAGAGGAGTAAATGTTTAAAGTTTTAACTAACACGCACAGTTACACGTGTGTTCCGACCACCGTTAATTAACGTGAAAATCAGTGAAAAACTGAAAACAATGTATAAGGAAAGAAGAAAAACTCTGTTTCTGTGGTCCCCACCTTAAGATCTGTGTTATCTTTTCTTCTCAATCTTTTGCTGATGAAATTAACATGGCTGAGACCAAAAGCACTACGGTTAAGATCAAGCCAAATCCCCAAAATGTTCCCACTAAACCAAAGATTACTGATTCTATTTCTAATTCATCTCTCAATAAGAAGCTCAATACCTCATCAACCAAACATCCACCTGATTCTAAGATGAAATCTGTCACCACCACCACTGTCACTAAATCTGAGGTACTACTTTAATTTGTTATCTTGTTCTTAATTTTACATTTTTCTTGGATTTTTTTTATTATATATTTGGCCTAATTGTGTTTATTAATTTTAGTTGTTGTTAGATATAGTTGAATTGTTTGTTGAAGGTGGTTACTAGTTGGTTGATATTTGTTGCAAGTTAGTTTAGTTGTGATTACAATTCTGTTTTTTTTATAAACTTGATAGGTTAAATCAAAACCAACGACAATGTCTGCGTCTTCGTCCAAAACAATATCGAAGACAAAGACAAAGACGAAGACAACAACTACCAAAGTGAGAGAGAGGAAAGTCTACAGTTTGCCTGGTCAAAAACATGATCCTCCTGAAGAGGTTCTCAATTTCTCTCTGTTTATTATATCTCGAATTTACAATTCATAGTCTATATTGATTGGGAAATCAACTCATTATATTCAAACTTTATGTTGACAGAAAGAACCCCTGAGGATTTTCTATGAGTCATTGTCAAAACAGATACCAACAAGTGAAATGGCCGAATTTTGGTGAGTTTCCTTCCAATCTCGCATTTGTTAACATGTATGTATTGCATGAAAATGGCAGTTTTGAACAATTCCTTGTGAATTGTGAATAATACGGTGTTAAATCATTCATTATCTTCAGATATATCTTATTGTTAGTCATCTCCAATAACTTCATGTTTTATATTTTGAGTTTTTATGAGCCATGTTGCTTGGATACTCTGGATAATTTGTTACAATAGTCCAATTAGAAATACAAGCTATCTTCATATAAGGATATATATTTTTCCTGGTAAAACAAGATGTTTGCTAACCAAGTGGTTGAGCTCAAGGGTTTAATGAGTATCAGTTAAGATCAAATCAACCCCAAGCACCTGAGTTCAACACTTGGCTATAATAATCTTTGACCAGATTTTATTTACCTCCCGGCCAAACTCTGAATTATGATGTTTGCTATGATACTATCAAGATATGTATGTGTCTATGCTAACTTTCATCCAGGACGATAGCTAGCTGTAGCTAGGATGACCGATTAAAATATTCTGTTTTAGTTGATAAAATTAATGTTTCATGTCAATTGGCTTTCATTATAATAAACATTATGGTCTTCCCTTGTGTCCTCAGACTCATACTTTCTCCATTCATGTCTCACATTGGCAACTTTTGCATAATAATAAAGGATGCTGGTCAGCAAATGCATTTGCAAGTATCTGATTCCTCTTCATGTCATTAAGATAGACATTTGTAGTACAAAAACTACAAGTAGCCTTTTACCTGACAAACTTGTGTCTACACATATTAAGTTCATCTATAGCCTTGCATTCCTGCAGAGACATGCCCCTGGAAACGGAGTGTTATTTTAGTTAGGGCTTTAATAACTCATTCCCTGTTATCTTATATTTTTTTCCTTAAAAGGAAATGCCTAGACAATTAAATATACTCTCTAACTTCTCTCCTTTTTTTATTTAATGATGATCTATGTAAGTGGTACAAAGTTAATTCTGAGAAAGAAAATGAATGTTCATAATTTAGGATCTAGCAATGGTTAGCATGATGGTATTAGAATTAGTTCTAAATTTGTCGCGATTCTTCATGTCCCATAATAAGGGAGCATCTGTTTCGCCTGTTGCTAGTCCTTAAATATTCCTATTCTGTTTCTCTGCTTCCTCTGTTCACATTCGACTTGTAGGATTCAATAACTGATTTTGGAGTTGAATAGAATAACCCCTAGCAAAAAAGAAAATATTAATTATTGTGTCTTAAACTGATGATGATGATGATGATGATGATGATGTCTTGCTGTTACAAACTAAGGCATAAAATTACGCACCTCATTGTGCAGGTTGATGGAACATGGGTTGTTGTCCCCTCAAAAAGCTAAGAAAGCGTTTGAGAAGAAGCAGAGGAAGCAAAAGGAACTTCGATCAGGAACTCCCATAAAGTCATCATCAAAGCCGCCGACTAAAACAGGAACTTCACAGAAGCAGCCACAGAAATCAAATAATGGTGACATTAAAGCCAAGAGAAAAATTGATACCGACAGTGATGACGATGATGATGACAATTTCATTTTAAGTCATAAAAGAAGAAAAGGGTAAGAAGAAAAGCCTCATAGATTTTATTTAATAAAGAAAAAAATGGGGGGGAAATAAATGAATCGTTGTAAGGCAACTTAGATTGTAAGATTAAAATATTCTTCATGTGTTAAACTTACTGATACAACAAGGAACATGCATTGTATGTGTCTTTTGCAAGCAACAAATGAAAATGGATAATACTTCCACTCCATTACTTTATGCCCTTAATTGACAATTGAGATCTCAAAACACAATCTTGTCATGATTCTTTAAATTGCAGAAAATTGTGGTCAAATACGGTTAATGTGGTTTTAATCATGGTCGCAGAGACATCTAATCTCTCATTTAAAACAATATTCGATGTAGTAATCATGTAGTTGTTTGTGACTCAAAAATGTCACGAAACAATTTGTGTCATTTGTTAAAAAAAGTAGTAAAACTTTCAAAGCCTTGTTTCAGGAAAAACATGGGAGGGTTGAGGTGAAGTTTAAGTAATCTTAAACGTGTGTGGTTTGTTGTGATTTGATAGTTGGTGAGAAACTACATTTTCAGTTAGGCTATACCATTATAACATTGATTTTTACGAATGCCCCTCTCCCTAGTGGAGTGTGTCTTACACAACACCCTTATTTTTTGGGCTTTCTCCTATGGAGCCTCCTCCCTCCCATGTTGGGAATTATTTTTCGAATTCTGCTCTTCATCGGACTGTTTTTGCTCGTTTCCAACTGAAATTTCCATAATACCCATGCGTTAGTTAACTCACACAGAGATTAACACTAATATGAGTTAACTCACGTAGGGGTATTTTAGGAAATTCAGTTGGGAATGAGCAAAATGTGTTGGGTAAAGAGCAGAATTCTTATTTTTCTCCCAATTTTTGGGTTTTCCTCATCCTTTCATACTATAATTATTGCTTCTTCCCATGCCCTATGACCAAAATCCACCATGTTTTTCCTTCCCTCCACCAACAACAAATATGCTTTCCTCACTCAAATCTAGTCTTTACGGGCACAAATCTTAAATTGATTCCATTAACCTACTCGCGTTTCTTTGTTGTCATTGTTTCCAATATAAGATTTCAAAGAGAAGAGAGAATAACACAACAAAGGCTTCTAGAGTTTTATTAGAATGACAAAGACATAACATTTGAAAATAAGGGTTACAAGATAATATATTGTAATTTTGAATGGACTCTACTAACTTGAAAACATAAAAAGCTCAATAGCAAAGGCCACAAACTTATTATCTATCAGTCATCAGAAACGACCTCAATCAGATCTTGTTTGATGGAAGATCTCTTTTGTATAGGACATTTTTGTGGGTGGTTTATTTTCAGAATACACTTCAGATGTTTATAGAAATTTCCAAAAGAGCCTCTAAAATAATATAAAGGTTGAAGAATCAAATGGGAGTGATGTCAATCCCGACATTCTTCTCTCACTATCATCTGGTTTCCGAACATGTGGTTTACTTGGACAACTATGAGACCACCATTGTCGAAACAAGCTTGCAAAAGTCAAAGAAATTATCCATAGCTAGATAAAATTTGACATTGTAGCTTCTCAGTCCTCCTTTGTCATGAACCTTGCACAAAACAAGATAGGATGTTTCTTAGAATTGGATTCCGATTTGTTTATATCCATTTGATTTAAAAAATGAAATTAGTGTTTTACCATTAAAAAAAGAGAGACAAAATCACCCTAAACTTTTGCCTAAATGCAGGAGATGAAGGAAGTTCTGCCTTTAGGGAATCCAAATTTTTCTTTGGCTGCCTCTTCTTTCTTTTTACATTTGAATATATCTTTTACACTTGTTATTTTCAAATTCTAAAACTAGTATTTGACAATCTAATATGTGTAGAGAATCTTCCAACGTGTTTAAATATGATGGAAATTGTCACCTTCCTCAATTAGCCAGACATAAATAAACTGAAATTACTGTATTTATTGAAAAGGAATCAAATAGGACTAGTAGTGTGTGACACTAGAGTGTGTGAAAGTTAATTCAATTCAACACACCGTTAGAACGCGCATTGTTTATAGGCACAGCTAACTGGATGGTACTGGCAGCATTGAATTTTAATCGTGTGATTTGGACATAAACCTATATTTGTACTTGCTTAGTTTCTTCCATGTTTAGGTTGGGTGAGAGGATGATATTGTACATTGGAAGAGACCACAAATGGACCATAGTAGTTAATCTAACAAGTTAGTTTGGTCCCAAACTAAGAAAAATGCCTGATGTTTAGTATACAAAGCATAAAAAATGCAGCATAAAGGCCTAATAAATGAAAGGTCCCCTTTTCTTTTCCCGTCCCTTTTCTAATAAAATCATAATGTACTATTTCAATGAAAAACAAGTAAGAAAGAGATTGTTATCTTTCAAGAGTTAGGGCCACAAAAGAAATCATTCAAGAATGAGCGAAAAACCTCTACGTGTTCAATGATGATAATCTAAAGGCTTGTTTCTCAAAAAAATAAAAATAAAAAACAGATTTAAAGCGAGACAAAATGTCTATGTCCTCTTCACTGTATGAATGTACATTACTCATACAACGACTGACTATCGTACGTACTGTGCATATATGATTTATTTTTCGTCGTATCATCAATTTCTTAATCAAAAGTGATAAATATTACTGTCTATCCGTAAATATATATTGGTAGCAAAGTATACATATTGACTTTTTTTGTTGAATGGCAAATTTAATATATAGAAATAAATTTAGTACAAGGATACTCTAGCCCATTATACGGTTAAAAATAAAAGAAGTGATACAAATCTCCTTCGGAGTTGGCTCTAAGCTTACACATGGCTTGAGTATGGTTTGACATGCGGTTGTGTCGGTGATCTAGAAGTGACAATTTAAGGATTATATGAATCGTATTAAGCTCTCTTCTAAAAAGTGATTTTTGGACAAGTTGTAGAGATCTCATTATACTTTTTATGAGTGGCAAATAGGACTGGCCAAGTATCATATAACCCCGGTCAAACTTTTTTAAATAGACAAACATAAAACATATTTAGAAACCTATTAATTTAGCTCAAAGGGACATACTTCATGCCCAAAAAAAACTTTTCTTCCCAAACAGATCGACCTATTTATGTGAAAAATATGAATAAATTTTTTCTTACTATTATTATTTTAAATTTTGTATTTTGTGTCGATTTATTTTCATCTTTTGTCAGAAACATTTACATTAATTTAAGTATATTATCTTACATTTGTTATAAATATATTATAGTGGATGTCCATTAATCATTGGGCCAAACATTTAGCCCATTAACTCATTTCCATACTTTTGCATCTTCCTATAAATATGGTACATTGTAATAGAAACATATACATAAAAAATACTCTCTCTCACTTTTCTCTATTTTCTCTTCATCAGTCTATATTATCATAACAACATTGTCTTTTTCGTATATTTTAATGTATCATTATAAAACATGATTTCAGTACCAGAAAAAATACATGATTTCAATAGATTGTCATATACGTCCGAAAAAATTGTCATATAAAATCGTAGTCTTTAGATATCATCTTAAAAATCAAAATAGAATTTAATTTCATTGAACTATTAGTTTGTTAGTCTATTTAATAATGGGGCTGCTAACTTACATCCACCTAAAAACACTAAGGTGCAAGTTAGCAAGCTACAACAACCTAAAATTATTAAGGTGCAAGTTAGCAACCTTCACTAATTTACATCCACTTTCATCATTCCAAATATTGTTTCCTTAAAAGTTTGTCTTTATTACATGTTTTGTACCTTAAGCATGTCATTGTCTTTTTTGTTTCATTTTTTAAGGATCTTTTTTAAGTTAGTTACAAAATTGCCCTTCTATTTAAAATTGATTAGAATATAAACAAAAGGGTGTTTTAGTAAATTATAAGTGGCTGCAGCTTGCTAACTTGCACCTTAGTGTTTTTAGGTGGGTGTAAGTTAACAACCCCATTTAATAATAGGTATTAGTTTGTTAGTCTATTTAATTCAAAGATGTGTTAATATGAAATAGATCTTTAATTAGGCTAACAAACCATACATATCAGACATTCAAAAATGCTAAGCTCATTAGTAGTTGCTAAGTTCATTAGTGGTTGTTTGAACAAGATCAAGGATAAAGATTTCAAATTCTTACTTTAGATTTAAAATATAAAATCTACATGAAAATCTATACCGTCAAATATGATAAAATGGCCACTGATTGGCTGACCAATATGGGATTATTTATGACATCACACAATCCAAATCACTTAAATATTCTATTTTTGAACGTTAACTCTAGTACTTACATAGAGTCAAATAAACTCCAGAACGTACATATTTATGTGTTTCAGTTCAGCCAAAAACATATACGGTATTTGATCATTGATATTGCTGTGATGCTGTCTGTAAATGCGCGTCAATAATTATGTACTCCTTGATGTTAAGGAAATATTCGTATACTGTCTCAGAAATGACAATCCTAGATTCTTAGGCGTAGCTAAAAATATATTGAGAATTTATTGAGATTATAGTGGAAAGTCCTTATTGCATTAGCCACTGAATCACTCAACATTTTGGTGTGTAGCCTTTTGTATATGTATCTAGCTCAGTCAATCAAAATATTAAATAACATCACAATAGTATAAAACTCAAAACAATTTTATATGCCCTATACACACACCAACTTTTAAAAAGAACAAAACTTGTGTGTATTTTTTATATTTTTAAATGTCATTTTTTTTTGTCTGATATAGAACTCTTTAACACACTCCTTTACGATCAACATGATTGGATTTGGTTCATGGACATAAATGGTGGATGGTCCATAAAAACATGTGGGTGGTCCGATAACGAAAACTTGATAGCAAATGATCCAATAGATCGTGATTGGACCTAACACAATTCCACAAAATCATTTGTAAGGTGATGATTGCCTCCAATTATAAACACAAATTCAGGTTATCTTTTGTCTGATATGAGACTCTTCAACATGTATGATGGATTATTTATTATAATGATCGCGGTGAGGTGACCGCATATTTTGTGGTTATAACAAAGTTTAAAAAAATAATTGTGGATTTGAAATAGTTAAGATATGTACAATAAAGCAACTAAAGAAATGTAGGTAAATTTTATCTAAAGATTAAATAAAATGCAATAATTTGACCCAATGCAATCCCACTATTTCACAAGAATCCATGAAGTCAAATAACCTAATCTAGAGTTGCCTTAATTTGTCGGGTAATGCTTTAATGTGGCCCTGATGTCTCTCATTCTTAAGGTTCTTCCTTACTTGTTTCCTTAATTAAGTAAAAAGAAAATAAAATTTTGTGGCTGCGGTTCCGATTTGAAAACTTTTCCTATTTTGCACTGCAGGTTGATTCGTCATTCGTGTGTGTTACTGTTGCAAAAGACCACTATAGTTCGAAGGGTCCAAAACGTGTATCAATCAACATGTAACAACTCATTATTTGTAGGTACAATTTCATGCTTTGGAAAATTAGCTGGAAACGCGCTTATATTTATATGAAAAACAATAATAATAACTTCGTGGACGAACTATATTATATTTCGTCGTTATTGAGGTAAAGTGCAGGAGAAAATAGTACAGACAGTCACTGCCACTAAAGTTAACAGGTTATTATCTCTTTCTCTCCCTATAAGTTTATCTTTCTGCTTTTCTGGGTAAGCTGTTTGTTTGTTTGGCTTGCACAATAATGGCACTATAGATAAATTATGTGTCAAGTCTTAATAATGGGTCGATCCCACAGTGTCTCATATATTCAAGGAACAAAAAACCTAAACTCAAAAAAAAAAAACTAAACTCTCAATGTTGGGAAAAATTTTAATGATGGGGAGGGATGGAGAGGGGAGAGATTTTAATGGAAGAAAAATTTAAAATTGCATTTTAAAAATTGCTCTATTTAAAATGACATTCCATTAGAGAAAAAGGACATTAAATAGAGATATTTATGTGCAAATTAAAGGGTTTTGCTAGAAGACACTTATGAAGTTGTTTTTTAGCAATCCACACCCCAATGTGTGATTATCAACTTTTTTGTTATAATTTGCTAAAAAACACCTTCATAAAAATTAATTTGTGTCTTTTAGCAAGTGCAAATAGGATAACTTACTGAAAAACGCATTCATCAATGGGTCTTCTAGTAAAACCCATATAAAATTAAATGTGAAAGAACTATTCTCTAACCTCTAAATCCCCCTTGAGTTTTAGAGTAACTTTGCTCCCTACTTCTTCCCTCCTCTTTTAATAATTGAATCAAATAACTCAAATTTAAAGTTTAAAGTAGTATATCCCTTTCATTTCCCTTTAACCACACACACATGAATTAAGGAGTGTTTACTCTCAGTTTATAAGTAATTTTTTAAGGATTAGTTAAGTCCGACATACACTATGTTATCATAGTTTATAACACACTAATTTGACAAGGCTGATTGGTGTTCAAATAATGAGTGTAAAGTGTCCGGTCTAGGTATCTTGAAAGAGGCTTCTAGCTACTCTCTCCCTTATTAACTCTAAGCCTCATTTGAAAAAGGTTGTCGACAATATAACTCCTATTATACATATTACTATCATATATATTTTTATTCTCATCTTATTTAAAAATGAAAAATCAAAATATTTTTAAGTAAACGGGTCTTATGTGTATTGTTATTTCTGTTTAACCATTATTAAAAGTGATCTGATGATAATTTAGTATGTGATAATATGAACTTATGAGTATTTAATATGGTGCGAACATTTAATAATTAATCTATAGAGACTAACATGTAGTTTTATATTTGATGAGATAAAATAAAAAGAAAAGTATCAATAGTTAATCCTAATTTGTGTTCTATAAATAAAGAGGTTGTGATCTTCATGTCACATGCATTTAATAATCATTATCGTTGAGAAAATCAAACTACATTATCATTTGATCATCATGAATTCATATATGCTTCTCAAATATTTACTTTTAATGATTAACATGATTGATTCAGAGTTTTAGGATCAATTTTTGGTATTTTAGTATTTTAATCAATGCACTGAGAACACTGTTAGCGTTCTCTTTAATTTGTTTGCCTACACACATGCTAGCACGTGTATATATAAAATACCAGGAAAAGAGATTGGAGTATTAGATATATTCCATCAAATTACAAATGCAAGGCTTATCCTTTTCAAACTATTATATTTTACAAGTCAGCTATGAATAGAATTCAACAAACTAAACACCACTCGTAAAACAACAATGACTTCATTTCCCTATAGTTAAGAACCAGTTCCATAACATCACTCAACACGATAAATCTTATTTTCAAAAATGATTGATTCGGATTTAAGAACTAACATTGGTTCTAGCTAGAAATAAGGTGCTTTGTTTTGGCATGTATGTGAGTTGCTTATTCTGTAGGGTATCTTTATTTCGGTCCCTTCCATATGGCTGTATATGTACGTAGTGCTCTCTCTTTTGGGGTGTTTTTCTTTATTTGCCTTGTCCTTATTTTTGGTTGGAGTCTACGTTATAGTGCTATGCTCTATATTTCCTTTTTATATATTCTCCTTGCCTTTGAAAGAATGACTAAAAGTAAATTAAAAGAAAATAGATTAGGTACGTAGAGGATTATAAAAAATTGAGGGCCAAAACCCGTATGTATGATATGATTTTAGTGATTGAAATTTTTACAAATAGAAGTCACCTACGATTAGATGGTGAAATACTACTTCTCCTATTTACTGTTAAGTGTTCGAAATTAATGCAAGTGATGAGATGAAGTAATATTCTCTCAATTTAAGAGAAATAATTGCATCTTTTAGGAGCGACGAATAACATTGGTTAAAAGGGGAAAAAAATCCAAAAACCTAACAATCATTGTTGGCCCCTGACTCTTTAGTTTTAAAAGCAGTCACATGCCTTGGTTGGCTATATAATATCTCCACAATACCTATCCTAGTTAGCTATGGTATGGAGACAATCTAACAGACTCCATATATCAGATTTTTTATTACTATACTGAGGTGAGGAGAAATGTACAGCAAGCAACATATCTCATCAAATTATTGACAGTCAACCAATTTATTCATTACTCAATATGCTGCAAGGGATCAGCCGAACACATGAACAAATAACTCACATAATTTTTTTGTTCTATAATCCACCCCATAAACCTAAGTTAAACATGCCGGGTTGGTCCGTCCGTCAATGATAACGAACGGTAATACATTGGTCTGAATCCGTCTTGTTTTGGTCTACAATTAAACGAACAAATCCGCTTTAGATGTTAGCATATTCTCTTTTGCCATGATTCGAACCTTGTACTTTAACTCCTTTAAACTTATAGTTCAACCAAACGATATATCCACCTTTCATTTTATGTTGCAACTTGTAAGTAAGAAGGTAAAAAAAATGCCATAGATGATATTTGAAAATAATTTAATAGTTCAATTGTACTATAGACAAAATGTAGTTAATATTTAGAAATAAAAATTACACAAATCAAATATGCAGATGTAAACCCGATAACTTGGGTTAAAACATTCCAACCACGTGAAGTAAAACAATTAATTGATCCAAAATCATGTACGAGTCATTGATCAATATACCTAGCTCTATCCGTATAGAAGGAAATGAATGGCAGCACCAATATATATCAGCCTACCAACCAAGAATGAGGGGATGAAGGTTGAGGATCCATTAAATGATGAACAAAAAAATTACTTTAAGTAAAAGACCACTAATTTAAATTAGAGGTTTATTATTTGGTATTAACCCTCCTGTTTTCGGGAAAAGAATATTGGTAATCTAGAGTTCGGTCGTGAGGTAAATTAAATATGATTAAAAACTATTCCACCAAAAATCGAATTCATATTATTCTCAACAATTTATTTATTGTTAAGTTTATTAACCATTTGAGACAAACAAGACCCCGACTCGTGTGATACACAATTTTTTTTTTGTTTCAATTTTTTTGACAATATAAGCATCAAATTGGATATATTATTACTTGTCCACATGCATAAATATATTTTGTATTAGATTTCAATAAAGACTACAATTATATTATTGAATAATTCAAATTAAAATCATTTTCAATATCATAAATCAAATTACATTCAGTCTAAAAAGAGTAAATAACTAACTATTGAACATTCGATAACACGTCTTTGTAAACTACATAGAAACATTCATCATTAACTATGGCACCGGTCCAAGTAGTATGGCATCACTCAAGTGTCTCTATATAGTATGAAGATTTGGAATTGAAAGTGTCAATAGTAACCATTACAATTTAAAGCGTGAGTGTGTTATTACTTAAAGCCTTAAGTGTCTAAAGCATTTTTTTTGGACAGAAGGTGTCTAAAGCATTGACAACCAAGAAAATTGACACAATCGCAATCAATATAATCAATACAATCATAATAGGATTTCAAGCATTGGCTTTCATCAAAACTGACACAATCACAATCCATAAAATCAAAATGAATAAAATAGCATTAATATCAAAATTAGTTTAATACCATTATTAAGTTATTATGGACGAGATACGCATCATAGTCACATTTTTTAGGAGAAATCGAAGGAAAAAGGGGAAGAAAGGGATGGAAACCGCTGCCTTCTGGGTTGAGATCGAAGGAATAAGGGCCAAAAAGGTTCAGAACCGTTCAATGTTCAATTATGTAAAGAAAGAAAAAAAGGATTAATTGGTTTTTTAAAGAGGGCGTTTCATATTGGATATGAGTTAGTGGAAGCAAAATTAAATCACAAAAACAACTATTGGCTTAGCGGTCAAAATGCTTATATGGAACCATATTGTTACGAGTTTGAATCTATGATAAAAAAGAATTATATTCTCTCTGCAATACTTTTATTATCTATTTTTTTAAGAAAACATATTTTATAATTTTTAAATCCACTTGAGTTGGTAAGGTGTTGTTAACTTGGGATCTTGAAGTGTGTTGTTCTCAAAGTCTTATGTTTGATTCTCTTCGATATCAATTACGGAAGACTGATTTGCCTTCTTAAAAAAAAATATTAAATAATGGTTTATGAATAATGATATTAAAATGATTAAGTTAACTAAAATTTGTTTATATTTTAGTCAATTTAATTTTTTTTTACTAATATATTTGTCTTGTCTTAACCCTTTTTTATGAATTTGTTTGAACCCTCTTGTTTCTAGGAAAAATAATATTGATAATTCAAAGTTCATTCAGAATATAAAAACTAATTGGTTAAAAATTGTTTCAAAGAACATTCGAATTCGAGTTCTTCCACAAAAACACAACTTTGTTGTGAAATGGGATAGCCCAAACTAGAAAAAGTTTTTTTATAAGTAGGAATATTTCTATATTTAGTTACAATAATGATATATATTTAGATGCTCTAAATAAATATAAATATTATTACACAATTAAAAATGTATTCTTCATAGTTTGGTACTTTTAGTCTCTTTAACAACTACAAATGAATATTTGTTAGTAATGAAAAAAGTAAAGTCAGAATTTAAAAAAAAAAAATGTGTTGTTGTAATTTTTATTGATTTTTTTAATCACACCCCTCAAAAAATTCGTTACACCCTAAAATGATCAAAATATCATTATTTTAAAATTAAATTTTCAAAACTCATATTCTTCAATTTCTCTTACTAAATCTCTCAACTTCCAATATATGAAGGGTAAAGCAATTTTTGTTACAAGACAATGCCACATGTCAATTACCATCTAAAGACAAGTTGCATTTTTCATATGATGCAAAGTGGAAAGTTTCATGTATTGACAAGTTTCAAGATGCATGAGATGCAAGTGACGTGATGCACACTTCGTGTATTGCTTGGAAGGCAATTTGCTTGTTGTTTGTAAGAAAATTTGGTTTACCTCTTCTATAATTAGCAAGCTCGTTTATACATTTCATTATCCCATCAAGTAGTAACACACCAAAAAGCACTAGAACTTGTTTAAGAGTGAGAAGAAACAGTGTTAATACCTCAAAAAAAATCTTTGTAGTTTGTATGAGGTTTGAAAATAGCCCCCATAAAAATAAAAAAAAAATTACGGGATGAAATTTGTGTGTGTGTTTTACGATGATTATTTTCAGAGCTCGTCCAAATTAAAGTGATATTTGAGGTACTAACCCAAAGAAAAATATAGAGAGAATAATTAGTTTCTCATGTATGGTTTCTCGTAATGATAATATTTTTATTTTTAAAATAAAAGTGTTTTGTTTTCTCTTTATATTTAGAGGGAGGTCTTAACTCTTAACATTTCTTCCATTTAGTGAAAATTCTTCTACCCTTTGCCACGTGGTTTTTCGTCTCTGAGTTTTGGACTATTCGAAAACAAGTAATATATTTAATTTGAGACTCGCATTCAGATAATTAATATCTTCAAATAAAACTCTTACAAGTGATCAATCTCATTAAGTCAACATAATCGTATAACAGAATCCCTACTCCAATAAAGTTAAGATCACGAAAACCACGTTAAAACTTTTTTTGAAAGGCATTAGAAAGCCTAAAGAGACAATTAAAATGAGAATATAAAAAGTATAAATGAAGGCCTAATGAGCTATTAGCGAGTCCTTGCCACCACATCAACAACCTTTTACAAATCCCACTAACGAACCAAACTTGTTGCTGCCATTATGTATGTACCTTTTTTTTAGGTAATGTATGTACCTTAAAATACTTACTCCTATACATATATGTAGCAAAACTAGGGGAAAATTGATGATAAACGGGAATATTACATTGCATCAATTTGAACAAAACAAGAGAACCCATCCTTTTGGTTCTGCAGAAATTGCTGATAAGGGAATATACATGTATATATAGGATCAGTGTAATTATATGGGTGAAGAAACAGGAGGCAGTGGTTAAAAAAATAACATGAACCAAACAAACAACAGTACATAATTATACAGCAAAGTCACAGAAAGGCCAGAGTTTGTGTGGCACAAGGGGCGGTACGTGTACCACTTGTAATTACCTTGCCGGGTGGGTGACCTATTGGATTTGAGTTGTGTGGGGTCAATCATATTTAGACCGTCCGATTAAGATCGCACTTGACTGCACATTCCTAGTTTTAATGTAGATTTTTTTCCCTACATTATTTATATATATGTATATATATATCAATAATTACGTACACATGAATAGAAGACAGACATGCAACAAGCTACTATCATGATCTTTTGAACTCTACGTAGATATCTACACCTCACTTTTTTGAAGGATTGCTCTACATCTTACTTGCAGTGGAGCAGAATGTATGTTAAGGTGAAAATATCATCTCTCAATTTATTACATAATCTCTTTCTTAACTAAAGTTCTTCAATTGCCGGAGTTTGTTACATTAAGTCGATGAAAGTGTTGAATTGTTGTAAAATTTATGACTAATTTTCTATTGTGGGTCCCAGGTCTGTCCTTTACACTATACTACTACTACTACTCTTTTCAATATCAACTCAACCTTTATAAGTGTGATTGCCAAGTGACGGAAAAAACGGTCACGGCCCATTAATTTCATTTTATTTCTCTCCTTCCCATTGCCAAACCGAACAATATGAATAGTACTATTGAACAACCTCATAAATCAGAAACTAAGAGTAGCTCAAATTCATCACCACCACCACCATCATCATCATCACAATCCCAACAAATAAAAGGCATAAGAGACACAAGCAAGCATCCAGTATACCGTGGTGTCCGAATGCGAAATTGGGGAAAATGGGTGTCCGAAATTCGTGAGCCTAAGAAAAAGTCCCGAATATGGCTCGGCACATTTCCCACACCGGAAATGGCAGCTCGAGCACACGATGTAGCTGCTCTTAGTATAAAAGGAACTTCCGCCATTCTCAACTTCCCTGAGCTAGCAAACTTGCTTCCTCGACCGGCTTCACTTGCTCCCCGCGATGTTCAAGCAGCCGCTACCAAAGCCGCTCACATGGAGTTTCCATCTTCAACAACTTCATTTGAATTGAGTGAGATAATTGAGCTTCCTCGTTTGGGAAACGTTGGAGATTTTGGAAAGGAGTTTGTGTTTATGGATTCCATTGATACTTCGTGGATGTTTCAGCCTCCTTGCTTGCACACCATGGAAGATGTGATTTGGAGTGACATTTATAATAATTATAGCTAGTTTATTTGATAAGTGGTCCTTCCATTTTTTTCAATTATTTCTGTGAATGTCTTCTTGTGTTTACTTTATCATGTTTTGTTTATTATCCAAGTTACAAAGTTAAGCTCTTATTGCAGATTGACAAACAAGGTGTCAATTCTCTATTCTTGTTTTGTATAAATCTCTCTCTTTCTTTCTTTTTGTTTTTTGTTTTTAGTTTTTGAGTGTCTCTGCTGCAGCCACTTGTGGTTTTTCTCTTATGAGTATGCTGCTCTTGTCCGTTGTGTTGTTTTTTCTTTTCTTCCTAGCTCCTCTCAGTTGAGTTGAGTTGCAATGTAATTATGGTTTAGAAATTATAATAATAAAATAAGAGGGGAGAAAGTGGTAAATTACTTGATTTTCCTTTTTCTGTTTTGGCAACGAATGTTTTTATGACATGCAGGTGGTTGCCTCGTTCTTTGAGACTGTCAAATTATAAAGATAGAAAAGGAAATATTGATATGATTTTATTTAACAATAATAAGCTATCTAATCTAACCAGTTGTTCGAATCGTGGCTTTATATCGTTGGTGAAGAGATTAAAGAGTGTGTTAATTATGTGTACCCCCACTCTCACTCCTCTCACTCTCAATTCTTAGGGTACGTTTATGACACATAATGGTTACGAGTTTTCATTTGGCAAATGGTGAGTAGTGATTGGTGCATCTTGTTTTGATGTGTATATGACACTGAGTCAGTGACAATATCATTTTCATCAAAGAAGAGAACACGCATATCATATTTAACATGTACGTACACAAACGGGTATGTAATAGTAATTCTTAACGAGTGGTGTGCAATGCATAATGCAGAGTGGTTTCAAGGAAGGAATGTATCTCTAATGTAAAATTCTCTTGATTAGAAGTGCAGTGTCTCTTCTCTTCCTTGGATAGTAGCTAGCTAGAATCGATGGTTTTGGAACTTCGTTAATTATGACTTCCAGTTCACAAATGTACCAACTGTCGTCTGTCACTTACGATTGGACTCTCATGATTGATATTTTCGGCAAATAATATAGATTTCATATCTAAATGATTTGTTAGTATTATCGAAAAAAGAATCTAAATGATTTGTAGTTTTACTCAACAAATGCTTGTATGCGGAGTTGGTAGCTTAATTAATTTGAGGTAATCGATTAGTATTAAAGTAACACTTAATATACTAAATATGAACTCAATTTCCTCTCAACAAGTAAGTAAATCTAAGTATAATAGTAGTAAATTATCCCAAAATAAACATACACTACATTAAATTAACTGATTTTGTTTTTTTATGAATCTTTTCTATGATATCTTTAAGTCTTTGCTAGTCATTATGGATAATAAACTTGTTTTAGACCATTAGAATAATTATATGTGAATCTCACTTAACTAATAAGTGGGTAGAACTAGATTGATAGTATAGAGAAATAGAATTATATGTACGAACTCTTGAAGAAGAAAAAAAAAATGTAGAACTTCATCTTAAAGTGCGTAGAATAACAACTTATGATGTGTCGAGAACTCTTTTTTAAAGCCTATAAAAAGGAAGAACTTGTCATTTGTAAACCAAACTATTAAAAAGCAGGTAGAAGCAAGTTTCCTCTCAAATATTTTCTCCTCCTAAATTCCTCTTAAAAGCTCACTATAACCTTATCCATTTTCAACAAAGTGGCATCAAGGCTTAGGTTATGAAATAAAATCCTTCCATAATCATGGCAAGTAATAGAGTAGCACCTTCCAAATTTAACTTCTCAAAGAAAGTACCTATGATAACCGTTGTATCAAAATGAAGGCTCTTCTTGAAATACGATTGATATTGAAGAAGAAGCAGAAATCGTAGAGTTCGATTGAGGATTGAAGGAAGAAAGGGGGAAATTGAGAAAACTCTAACACTTTCCCCTTTTTGTGTAGTTTTAATATTATTTTTTAATTAATTAAAAATAATTATGCTTTAAAATTCGAAAACATATTACCTACTTTTTAAAAAGGATTTTTAAATAAGTGAATTGGCACGTGGATGCGAGCTAGACAACTTGGCACAGTCAGCTAATGCCTCGCATGCACACATGTGACAAATCATCAAAAAGTGGGGTTAGAGACTATTTAAAAAAAAAATAAGGACGTTTTTCGACAAAAAAATTGCAGGGACTAAAACCAAAATTAGACATATTTGTAAGGACCAAAACCACATTTTAAGCTTAATTATATTTGAACTATGATCAAATGTATTAAGCCTTTTTAAGAATTTTTTTTAAGAAACTAAATTAGCCCACCTAAATTGGCACTAGGGAGAATCGAACTTGAAACCTCGAGAAGGATCATACTCCCATGATCCAAGCTAATACGCCTTTTTATGAATTAAATCACTAATTATTAATTTCTTGTGGTTTTACTAGTTGTATTTTAGGAATATCAACAAAAACATCAACAAATTTCAATGATTATGCATGATGAAGGGGAAAATATAATTTCATTATTAAAATATGAAGTTTGTGTTTTGCTAATGGTTTGTTTCGATTCAAAACGGTTCGGTTCGATTCAAGATGGTTCGATTATGGTTCAATAACCGTTATTAAATGACTGGTTCAGTTTGCAAACCACTTAAATGGTTCGGTTAATTTCAACTCGATTCAACGATTCGGTTTATAGTTATTTTGTCCACCCATATCTGCAAAATAGTGCAAAGTAACCTCTTTAATTCGGAAAAAGTCAGAAGGGCTACTTCAGTTGTTTTATGGTAATGATAATGGCAAAGATGACCTTGGCTTCACCTCTTTTTATGAAAAATATAAGCAATTTTGCCTCAAGTCTCGACTTTGTTTGATCTCTTCTTTAATCAATAACTATTTTTTGGTACAAATTTTTAACTAAATGTATAAATTTTAGTTGAATTTTTTTTATTAACATTTGACATCGGAATAGTATTACAAAAAATGCTTTAATATTTAGCATCACAAGTCATCGGAAACAACGAAAAATTGTAACCGTTTGGAGCAGTGGCCACTAACATTCACATATCACATTCACAGCTGTTCATGCCGTCATATACAATTAATCCACTTTCTAGTTTGTCTTTTATTTACACAAATGCATACACGCTTTGTAGTATGATAGTATCTATCTAGTCTAGATTATACTCCTAGAAAGTGAAACTCTAATGGGGAATCTCATTCCTTTGAAATTTAATCTTATGAGTTTCTAAGTAACTACAGATATTGTCTAGCTAGTGTCCCATTAAATCTATAAGTATATATTCCTCTTTAATTTTAGCAATAATGATCCATAAGACTGCAAAGAAACAGACGCCATTATTTTGAATCCCACTTCACACCTTCTGTTCAGTGCTACCTTTTTTTAACTGAAAAAGAATAAGGCAGGGATGAAATGAATGCAATAATTTCATCATAATTTAAAGATGGGTCATGTTATGTTAAGGTTAAACCGTTTAAGTATTTATTGAGAAAAATTAAATTTTAATCTTTTAATAAATAAATTGACACAATTTTTGATACATAATTTTTATTTTTATATATTAACATATGTATTTAGGGCATAGGGTAGAGTTTCATATATATAACAAAAATTTGAGTATTCATCTTCCAAAATACTTAGACGTATTATTTGAGGGTTTATTTGAAAAAGAAAAATATATTTAAAAAGAGACTTATTTAGGTACACAATTTTTTTGGCAAATTAGTGCTCCCTCCGTCCTTCCTCAACTATATGTTTCTATGACAATTTCACACAAAATAAAAAATATATTTAATTTTGTAAGGGAAAGTTACTTTACAAAATTCTCATTCATTAATATACAACAAAGACAAATTAAAACAGTTTTTGGAAAACATTGAGTAGTAAATAATAAAAGTATAATAGGAATGAAAAATGTTTTATGCACACCCCATTGAGGTGGATACACCTTTGAGAGAAAGTGAAAATGAAGATAATGTATGAATTAGATGTGAGAAGATGATTATGTGATCAGAAGAGCGAGATATAGATAAAATAAGGTATTCAGATGAATGTTAAAAGAAAAATGAGAGTATACATATATCATTATTGTGATGTTGAATAGGTATTGACGCATTGGTAATGTACAATAACATATAAGTTATAAAATGACACAATTCTTTTTACTAGAATGGCATTTAATTCAAGATAAGGGATGTAGTTTGGTAATATATAAAAGATCCACATTAATTATAATATACATTTTTTTAATATACGAAAAAAATTGAAGAAATTCATAAACACAGAGAGAGGGCGTATGATTTTATTGGCAGACTTGTGATAATTTACTCGTATTTTTGGAGCCCATATCCCCTTATTATAAAAATAAAAAAACAAAAAAAAAAGACTTATCCCACACCCCATTTTAAATACCAATACTCCCTTTTCCCTTAAAAAAAATAAAAACATTGGAAAATGCTAAAGAGTGTCCTTGGGACATTAGTTAAGATGATAAAATTAGAAATATCATACTGAAAAATGGTGAAAAATGATGAAATTAACTTTTTAAAATCAAAACATTGTTGAATTTAATGTACTACTTTTAGTTTCCTTAATAAGTGTCTACATTGGAAAATGCTAAAGAGTGTCCTTGGGACATTAGTTAAGATGATAAAATTAGAAATATCATACTGAAAAATGGTGAAAAATGATGAAATTAACTTTTTAAAATCAAAACATTGTTGAATTTAATGTACTACTTTTAGTTTCCTTAATAAGTGTCTTTAGAACACTTGATAGCATAACCCTAGTTTAATTAATTAAACTTTATCTATCCACACATGCATTTTTGTTTGGGACCGAGATCCGTTGTAAAAAAGCATTAACCACATTCAATATTAGATCTCAATCATTGATTCTAAATCTTCCATAACGGCATGTAGCAGCTGCATACAATCTAAATCTCTCTGACGACTAATCGATATCGGCTAGTTATTAATTCAATTTACTTAGAGTATTAAAAAAAATTATGAAGTAGTCTGGTGGATAGATCTTACACATTTTAAATATTGAGAAGTTAGGTGTTCGGGGTTCGAACCCCAACCCTTGCATATAATATGCAATATCTCTATCAAATGAGCTAAGTTCACGATGATACTTAGACTTTGTTTGTGAGTTTGGACGGTAAGGGATGGATAGACTTGAAAAAAAAGGAAGGAGTCGGTGGAAAAAATAGAGGACAGTGGAAGGAGGGGTTTTTGGGGCTTATTTTCCTTCAAATTATAAAATCCTCCTCATTTGGGGAATTAAAAAATTGTATTGGAGGAGGGTTTTGGAGGGTTTGAGAGGTTTTATGTGAATTCTTTAAATTTAATATATGCTGTTATAATATTCTTAAAATAAAAAATATATTAATCATAAGTATTAATTTATTACTCTAAAAAGTACTCTTTTAAAAAATGTAAACGATTTCTCAATTTTCTTCTATATTTCTCTCTCCCAAAACCTTTTCTTCCTCTTCCCCTCTAAACTCTCAAACAAAGTAGTAATTTTATATGTATGAGTAAATACTTGCATACCGTCAAAATCATAATAATTGTAAGCATGAACTTTTGCTGGCCCGTTGAGGTTGAAATCTTTGAATAGATACGAATCAATATCACATTAACAAGGGTTTCCTCAAACAAAGCAAAAAAATAGTAGTATCACATAAACAAGGGTTTAGATTACTTTTCTTTTTTGTTAATTCCTTGGAGGGAATATACATAATCGCTATCAATACATACATACATCACTTTCAGTGTCCGCTCGCGACAACTTTTCATTCATTTCCGTAAATTGAATATTTAAAGGTACGTACGTTCCCTTTAACACCTCGTCCCACTTTCCACTATTAGTAATTGTTGCTGTAGATTATAGAAATTCTCTTATTTTTTTACGGTACTTTATTGTATTTTCTACACAACTTAAAAAATTATAAATAAATGGAAGTTGCTTATAATTTTATAAAAGTTACAATTATCATAAATGTATAGTGTACCATGTGGATAATACATTAGTATTAAATATTAATCAAGTGTTTTGTCAAAAATAAAAGTATTAATCAATTATCAATCATTTCTAGCAGCAAAATATGAATCAATTGTCTCAAAAATGTAGCTCAACTTCAATCATTAGATAGCATAACACACACACACACATATATATAACTAGACGGAAAAGAAACAGGATATTAAATATAATCAATGTAGATGACAAAAAACTATTTTGATTTACAAAAGAGTGCAATGAGCTCTGAGTTTGTCTTCTCCGCTCAAGATGATCCAACCATGCACCACACCAAAAAGCCACCCGACCCCATAAGCCTTCAACCCCAAAGATTTCCTTCCGTGATAAACTCTTGGGTTCCTCTCAAGAAATCTCAATCCGCGAAAAAGAAAACATGATTGAAAAAAACCTGGTTCGAATTGAACTTGAAGACGGAAACCGACTCCTCCCCAAGGTTTACCTGGAACCAAAGATATTTCAGGAACTCTGCACACCATGGAAAGACGCCCTCGTGGTCAAGTTGTTGGGAAAAAACCTCGGCTACAACACCATGAGAGATTGACTACAAAAAATATGGAAACTCCAAGGAGGTTTCGAAATCATGGATAACGACAACGGTTTCTATATGGTGAAATTTGATCAAGCAGCAGACAATGAGAAAGTTATTACTGGAGGGCCTTGGTTAATTTACGACCACTGTCTAGCAGTCACATATTGGTCTCCTGAATTCGCCTCTCCAGATGCTAAAGTGGAACAGACGGTCGTGTCGGTTCGCTTTCCAGGTTTAAATTTAGTTTATTATGATGAGAGCTTTCTTCTAGCCATGGCTTCAGCAATTGGCCGGCCAATAAAAGTGGACACTAATACTCTGAAGGTTGAAAGAGGAAAATTCGCAAGAGTTTGTGTCGAAATTGATCTCACACTGCCAGTTGTAGGGAAAATTGGGTGAACGGTCATTGGTATAAAATCCAGTACGAGGGCCTCCATCTAATATGCACCAATTGTGGCTGCTACGGGCATTTGGGTCAAAATTGCACCACAGCTGCCAGAACTGCTCCTCCTAAGCCACCGCGACAACAAACTATCGGCAGCCAGACACCGCGTCTGTCCAACCCCACCACTGATCAGTCACAATTAATGTCAGAGTTCCAAAACGGTAAGGCAGTTAATAGTATTCCTAATGATTGATCAGCAATTAAAGGCAATATAATTAGCATTGATGAAGGGAATAAAGAGCCTCATGGAGATTGGCTGCTTGTCACTAGAAAAAAGAAATCAACCAATAACCCCACCTTAAATTCTTCAAAAATTGTTACCAACAAAACAAACAGGTTTACTGCACCGACACCTATGAACCAAAAAACTAGACCTGCCCCACCTAGCCAAACATTTCCTCCTCGTCCCAAACCTAATGATATAACACGTGCAAATAAGCCTACTAATGACCCTAAAAGACGCAGGCATGAAGAAACCAACTTTGACCCCATCATGGAATATTCCTTTGTTCCCCCATTTATTAATTCCAACACTAAGCCAATAAATGACAGTTCAAAAAAGCATGTAGCCCCAATCTATGTGGCAAAGAATAACCCAAGAACCAATAGCAGCCAAGTAACCTTTACCTCGTCCCCACACAAACACGACCAACCAGACTCTAGTGAACCTAAAGCAGGAAACAACACCATTCTCACCCCTGTGCGCAACAACTCCTTAACCCTCCATGATTCCCCCATAAATTTAACCACCACTCACAGTCACGGTAACAATGAGGAGCTGATTGAAAATTACACTGCTAATGTGGATAATCATGATGATCATGGTGTTTGTGATGAAGACATGGTCACGTAAACTCTTACCTCTCTGGTCCTTTTTGTTTTCCAGTCTTGTTATGGATGCTCTGATAGATACCTCAATCCTCTCTTGGAATATCAGAGGGGCATACAATAACAATGCCAAAAGACATTTAAAAGACATGACTAGAAAGCACAACCCGACTTTCATGGCTAGTTATGAAACCCACATACCTTTTGCAAGACTATCCTCTTTCTGGACAAATATTGGCTACACTCCAGTTCACATCATTGAAGCAAATGGACACTCTGGAGGCATTTGACTCCTCAAACATTCAATAACCAACATTACCTCAACTGTTCTTGATTTTAACCAACACTCTATAACTTTCTCCATTAGCCGAGGTACTGCTATCACTACTTGCACTTGCACTTGCATCTATGTTAGCCCGAACCACTCCATGCGCCCTAACCTCTGGAATTACCTCATGAACATCAACCAAATCATTGACGTACCGTGGATGATCATAGGTGACTTTAGTGAAACTCTTCTTTCTAATGAGCAAAGAGGTGGCATCTTCCACCACAACAGAGCTGACATATTCTCAAACTTCATGAATAATTGCAACCTCTTTGACCTTACAACAACAGGTGGTCGCTTTACTTGGCATAGAAACAACAATGGCATCCGTATTCTCTAAAAAACTTGACAGAGGTCAGGCTAATGTTGACAGGCGCCTTTCCTTCCCTGAGGCTTTTGTTGAGGTCCTCTATAGATTGCATTGGACCACAATCCGCTCCTTCTCCGTTTTGGTGATCTCCCTTTAGCCAGAGGCCCTAGACCGTTCCGTTTTGAAGCAGCCTGGATAGACCACAGTTATTATGTTGATGTGGTTAAAAATTCTTGGACTACATACAATCAAAACACAACCGTATCTCTTTTCAAAGTAATGGAAAACTCAATCACTTTCAACCAAGAAGTCTTTGGAAACATTTTTCAAAGGAAAAAACAAGTGGAAAAAAGAATCAAGGGCGTGCAACTCTATCTAGAGAGAGTTGATTCACTTCAACATACCCTTCTTGAAAAAGAGTTGCAACAGGAATACAATCATATCCGCTTCCAAGAAGAAATGTTGTGGTACCAAAAGTCCAGAGAACAATGGGTAAAGTTTGGTGATAAAAATACTTCATTCTTTCATGCACAAACAATCATTAGAAGAAAGAGAAACCGAATTCACAGGTTGCAGCTCCCAAACGACATCACTACTTCTGACAGCACTATTCTCCAAGAAGAAGCCCAAAAATATTTCAAAATTTTTTTTTGCGGCAACCAGCCACCCCATAACCGAACCTTCAATGAAGGAAGCCACCCTGTTCTTGATGACACTGGAAAAAATTCCCTCACCTCTCCTATTACCAAAAATGATGTTTTTACTGCCCTCAACTCTATGAAACCTTACAAAGCCCCTGGACCTGATGGTTTCCATTGCATCTTCTTCAAGCAATATTGGCACATAGTTGGTGATGACATCTTCCATTTGGTCAATTATGCCTTCCTAACAGGTCATTTTGATCCTGAGATCTCAAACACTCTCATTGCACTCATTCCAAAAATTGATCCTCCCAACACTTACAAAGATTTCAGACCCATCAGTCTTTGCAACATAGTCTACAAAATCATCACAAAGGTTTTAGTGCATCGCCTAAGACCCCTTCTTAATAATATTATTGGCCCTTATCAAAGCAGTTTTCTGCCTGGTAGGGGTACATCTGATAACTCAATTGTTTTGCAGGAAATTATCCATTTCATGAAAAGATCCAAAAGGAAAAAGGGTTATGCAGCTTTCAAGCTTGACTTGGAGAAAGCATTTGATAATGTTAATTGGGAGTTCCTCAGCTCTTGTCTTCATGATTTTGGTTTCCCGGACATCACCATCAAGCTTATCATGCATTGTGTCTCCTCAGCCACCTACTCTATCCTATGGAACGGAAACAAGTTGCCTCCTTTTAAGCCCACCCATGGCCTCTGACAAGGTGACCCGCTTTCCCCTTATCTCTTCATCATGTGTATGGAAAAGCTTTCAGTTGCTATCAATAATGTTGTTCTCCAAGGGAGTTGGGAACCGATCCACATCACTAATGACGGACCTCAGATATCCCACCTTCTCTTTGCTGATGATGTGCTTCTTTTCACTAAGGCTAAAAGCTCCCAACTTCACTTCATCACCAACTTATTTGATAGGTTCAGTCGAGCATCAGGGTTGAAAATTAATATTTCCAAGTATAGAGCTTACTATTCTTCTGGCACTCTGAATGGTAAGATCAATAACCTCACTGCTATTTCTGGTATTCAAAGCACAAATTATCTTGGCAAGTACCTAGGTTTCCCCATGCTTCAGGGTCGTCCTAAAAGAAGTGATTTTAATTTCATTGTTGAAAAAATGCAAACTCGTCTTGCATCTTGGAAAAATAGACTCCTAAATAGAACAGGTAGATTGACACTTGCAACTTCTGTTTTATTATCCATTCCTACATACTACATGCAGATTAATTGGCTTCCGTAGAATATTTGTGATAGTATTGATCAAACAACCCGTAATTTCATCTAGAAGGGTTCTAATAACAAAGGGGTACATTTAGTCAATTAGAAAAAAGTTACTAGTCCGAAACATCTTGGTGGTTTGGGTCTTCGCAGAGCTAGAGATGCCAATACATGTCTGCTTGGGAAACTTGTATGGGACATGATCCGGTCCACAAATAAGTTATGGGTGAATCTCCTTTCTAAGAAGTATTCCGCCGGTCCTAATACCCTTGATGCCATCGTGAACAGCAGCAGCTCCCCCTCGTGGTCTTCTATAGTTCGAGCCAAAAACGTTCTCAAAACCGGATATATGTGGCGTGTAGGCGCGGGCAACTCCTCTTTTTGGTTCAGCAATTGGAGCTCTTATGGTTTCCTTGGTTCCATGGTTCCTATCATCGACATCCACGATCTTCATCTCACTGTTAAAGATGTCTTCACCTCAGGTGAACAACACACTGATGTTCTCTACACCAATCTTCCTCAACACATAGCCGACTCCATCAACAACTCCCACATCAGATTCAATCCAACTATTGAAGATGCTTTCATTTGGAATCAGAACAAGAATGGCATTTACACTACTAAAAACGGGTACTCTTGGCTTCTCTCTGTAACGCCCTATTTCTATTAAAGCGATAATACACGCGAATAATATAAATATTCAAGAAATAGATGCTACGTCTTCACATCAAAATTCGAACAACATGCAGATATAAAATTCATCAACAGTCGCAGCAGATATAAGTCATACATCTCCAAAATATACATGTCATAAGATCAATATACATCATCATATAAAATCTCCAAATCCCGACAAATGGGCAAAAACTCCATAACATAAATAAATCCAGAATATCATAAAGACCGACACCTAATCAGAACCTAATCTAAGACACCAAAGACCGATAACGGAGATAGCTCCCGCTATCCAAATACTCACCAAGCAAACCTACTCCTGCACTCCGTCTACCCATTCATACAAACAGGTAGGTGGTCAAAACCACTGGGGGTTAGCTTCACATCAATCATAATCAACATAAACAGTGCAGGATATATATACACACATATACAAATCTCACCTCATTACTATTACCAAAATAATTATCATCAAATATATTCACCAAGTGTATAAGCACAAGCAAGTAAGACACACAATTAGAGCCTAGTCCAAATATTCACAATCATCAACAAAATCCACTAATGTACATATACACCAATCCACATAATCGCAACATTCACCAAATTTCACCAATGCACCAAGTCACATATTCAATTATTACACGACTCATCAACCATTCAAATGCATGCAATGTTCTAGACTCTTCTAGATGCATGCGGTACCAAATCACCTCAACGTTGTCACCTTCGATGCAACAAAAACATTGTATGTAAGATTTCACACCCGCCTTACATTTTGGATATAAACATCTGTCACCATCAGTCATGCATGCATGAACATATGACTCGACACAATGCATATGTTCACACAAACAATTCACCGCATCATCACCAATTATTTAGCATATATGTATACACCAACAATTCACCATCACTTAACATATATACAATCACCAGCAACATTCACAATTCAATTAACATATATGTATTCACCAACAACATCTCAATCAATCAACATATATGCATTCACTAACATCAACTTCTTCACATAGTTCAACACTAACATACAACTTCTCACGATTCAAGTAAAGAAGAAAATACATCATATTAAGATAAATATCATTTTCAACACCTAGCAATCATTCATACATCTTTATGTAATCATCCAAAGGTATTCGCAAAAGATTTGCAAAGTAATCGACTTTAAAGACCATTTTCGACAAAGTCCGTATCAAGTTGCAAAAACGGCCAACATTGACATTTTTCAAAACAAAATAACTTATCCAAGTTTGAAAACATACAAATCAATCTCAATCAATCATACAAGCATGAACGTAGGCCACTTACAAACTATTAGCATTAGTTCAAAAATTAGCCTAAGTTCGTATGGACAAACCCAAAGTTCATATATTCCACAATCCCACCCGAAAATCAAGTTTGATATGATTAAGACTTTATACCAACTTTACATGCCTTGTCTAAGTCCATATGAACTGTAGACCAAGCTTGCAATCCTTTTTGTTCATAAAATTCCATTTTCCGATAGTTTCCCAAAAACTGAAACGACACAAATACAAGTTTCAAGCCATTTAGAAAATCAAAGTTTCGATAAAGCCAAGTTTGTTCCAGTTGGAAAGTAAGTGAAAATAGCAAAAGAACACTTCAAAAAGATCGCATAGGACCCCCACACGACTGCCCCCACGCACCCGGACATGGAACAATGTTCCCGTTGTCCTGTCCTGGGCGCCTGGCGCCAGAGGTGCAGCGTCTAGCGCTAGCTCTCTGTAAGTGGGTGCCTAGCGCCCTACCACAGGCACAACGCTCCGTAAACGCGTGTTTCGGCCTCAGGTCTTCGCCATTTTCACTCAAAAATCGAATGGTTAAGTCCCCCATTCATAAAAAATGATCCAAGGCATGACCCGTGACTCTAACACATCGAATATACTTGTTTCACGACATTTGAATAAGTTATGAAATTGTTTAAAAGTTATTTTCTCAAAACACAAGTTTTCAATAACAACCAAAATTCACTTCTTCTCAAAAACTCAACTCAACAACAACAACTCACAACAACTCAATCATAATTAATACCCAAGCCATGAAATGATCTTAACAACAACAACCAAGATTAATCATCATGAATTCAACCACAAATTAACAACAACATAACACAATTCATCACTTTACCTTTCTGGATTCTTTGGTTTCATTATGGACTCTACAGACATCCTGCTAGCAGAACTTACTGCTATTCACTGCGGCTGTCTCTTGGCAGCAGCCATGGGAATCGAGGAATTGGCTTGCTACTCGGACTCTCTTCTCTCCATAAATATTATTCCAAGTCAAGCATCCAAGTACCACGTCTACGCCGTATTAATTCAGGATATAAAGGATCTCCTAGCTGCACACAATTTCTCTGTTCATCATTGTCTCCGGGAAGGAAACCAATGTGCGGACTTCATGGCCAAATTGGGAACCTCGTCAAATGAAGATTGTTTTATCCATGCATCTCCTCCTCATGACCTTCTTGTATTAATCAGGAATGATGCCATAGGAACCCTGTTTCCTAGAGCTTAGGCTTCTGCTGTTTCTTTTTTTCTGTTTTTGTTGTCTTGTTTTAGCTTTTGTAACCAAAAAAAAAAACTATAATCAATGTAGGAGTATATTTTGATTGAAAGAGAGAACTTCAAATGATAATTTTTGCCAAAATTGTGGTGGATCAGTGCATCACAATTCTATTAATCTCAAGGCTAATTCAAATATACACATAAATCATGTAATATCTCATGCGGAAAATTTTTGTTTGGGCACAACTCCAAATAACTGTTTTTTTTTAATAAAAACTGAATTTATTAATAAAAGTACTGCAAGAGTGTTTCAATCTGTTACAACTCCATATATATAATTGATTTGTGCATACAAACATAAAAATATATATCATCGGCACAAATCAATTATATATCATCATTTAATTATTTTAAAAATATATATTATTTATTCCATTCTTCTTTTACCGTTTTTTACTTATATATATATATATGTGTTCAAATTAATTTTATTTGTGAATATTGTAAGCAAGCATGTTTTATTATATTTGTCTCATTTGAAAAATAATTTGAAAAACGTTAAGGACACTTTTTTTTAACACTTACTCTTTAAGTGTGAAATCATTGTATGTCGTATATTTTAGAAATAGATCTTGTATAAAGAGACTCGATTCATATCGATTTCATCCAATAAATAAGTAATTGTTAAAAACGATATTGAAAAGAGAGTGTTTTCATGTGGCATATATTACCTTGCGTTCAAACCGAAGCTGATATGTTGTAGAGAGGTTGATTATAATACAGCACGTCAAAAGTTAACTCCACGAAGCAAATATTATATAACCATTCAGTGTATTCCTTAAAATTCATTGTATTTTTTCTGGAATTTTGATTAATAATATTTTAATCCCAAATGCTATAATTATGTTTTATATTTCATTCAAGTGATCTTCCATCTCACACTATCCTAACAAAGAGTAGTCTCTCAACCTCAGTTAAGCAATGTGATGTCGACCACAATATAATATTTGTTCATGAACTCAATAATCAATCTTTATCTCAATAATTAAAATTTCAAAGTGAAATATTTTTTTGACCAAATTAAAAGTGAAGTTACTTTCCGGCAAAAAGGCATTTCATTTTTGTTTGCTTTTTTTGGGATACTGTTTTACACACGGTAACAGTGAATCCTTCTATTCAAGTTGACATATCTCATTTGTTTCTTGCATGATAGTTTCCAACAGCAACACGGCATAATAGAAGCACTATAAATATATGCTCATTGACAACTTTCTGCTTTAATATGGGTTTCAACAATTAATATCCTAAAATAGAAAGCCATAATTTCCATCATCATTATTTGCTACGAAAGAATTACCAAACATCGATCGAGCACATACATATATATCTGTTGTGTGGTTGAAAACAGAGACATTAGTTTCAATATGTCTTGGCCGTTTACAAAGTTTATACACAGATTAAGAAACTATTTAATTAACATATATTTGTATTAAAGTCCTCTTAATTTTATCAAAATTTATTTGATAAAATTCTTATTATTCAAAAAACAAAATGAAGTTAGTAGTTGGATTGGATAAGCTAATTGCATAAAATGCCAAAAGAAAAGGGAAAAAATGAAGAGATTAAATTAAGTGGTTAATGAACTCCACTAATGGATCAAAATTCGATTCTTTATTAAACAAAACAGTTATTGGTTAAATTTACCGAAGAGTTAATCCTATAAAAAAAAGACAGCAAACAAAGAGTAACAGGGAAATTAGCTGCCTAGTCATTATCAAGTGAAAATGGTTCAGCAATTTGCCATACATTTCCCAAAGTCATTATTCTTTTGAAGTTTTTCAAACTATCCAATAACTCAAAAAAAAAATTTAGGGAATCAAATAACTCAATTAAAAGTTCCAATTCGCACTTTCTTTCATTTTCCGACAACCCCTATCCTTAGTCAGTTAGTCAATACATTCATGGGCTATGGAGCCCACTTGCTTCCACTTTATATATTCTATCTATTCTAAATTACTCCCTCTAGTTTTATTTATAAAAAAAACTAAAGTCAATAAAAGTTGATGTATCTAGTTAAAAATTCAGTCTAAATATATCAACTTTTATTGACTTAACTTTCTCTTATGTATAAAACTTGATAGAGTATAAGAAATATAATTAATATTGCATAGAAAAAAGTAAGAAATATAATTAAGGGTTAAATAAGAAAATAGTCCCCCTAAAATTTTCTTTAGGTTTTTAGTCCCTCTAAAAGTTTCCATCTATGAAATTAGTCCATGCTCTAGTGTAATACTCAATGTAGAGCTGAGACTAATTTCATAGATGAAAATTTTTAGAATGACCAAAAACCTAAAAAATATTTTAGGAGGACTAAAATTAAATATTGATATATTTAGGGGAACTGTTTACTTATTTAACCCTATAATAATCAATATTGCATAGAAAAAAGTAATTAAAATTTATTTTACAAAAATATCTTTCATGAAAACTAAAATAAAAAGAATTGAACAAAGATAAAATAATAAGACCATGATTGAAAAATAAACATTAATTATAGGGAACAGAATGAGTAAGCATTAAAAAAGATATTATTTTATACATCAGATCAATAGAATCTAATAGAGGCCATTGGGTTTAAACCAGATTGAATTACAGACGGGTCATGTTATCTTGTACCTTAAGGACACATGTTAAGTAACCTAAAAATAGAAATATTCCCTTAAAATGTGTGCATTCAATTAATTAAAAGTTAAAAAATTAAATTCAATACACAAGTTTCGACAAAAAGTTTCTACATTTGACACATTAACTTGTGCCTTAAGGATTAATTCTTTTTTTTTTTTACATTAAAGATTAGGTCTAAATGTTTTTTTAGAGGAGATTAGTTCCAAATATTATTAACCATGTTATCAATTAAGGAACTTGACCCTAACTGCAACCTGCCGGTAGAACCAATGTAATTAAATAAAAGTGAGACCCTAACCGCGACCTGCCGGTAGAACCAACACTATAAAAGTTCTTGACCCAAGAACAATGGAAAAGTTCTCACAATAGAGAAAACTCAAATATATTAATCTTCAAATTGTGATTTGAGAATTACATGAGCTTCTTATTTATAGCCTAGGCTTAGAATACTAGAGATAAATTCCTACTACCATGCATTAATCAAATACATTATAAGTGCATGTTTATTACCTAGAAAATAGGCACTAACATGATTAAAATTTCCACTAGGGACTATAATAACTTAGCACTACTTTGAAGCATTTGGAGAGGCTGGGAGAATACAAAAGACCATCTAAAAATTCACCCAAAAATAAAAACAAAAATAGCTTATTAAAATGGAGAAAATTGGACTTTTAACGCTTCTTGTCATGTGAATTTTTTTATAGGTTTCCTTCCACATGCTTAATGAACTCTTGATCTCATCATTCTCCCCCTCTTCAAGAGAATTTGTCCTCAAATCCAAACCAGCTGTAAATGGAAGTGAGTTATGTGAAAATTGTTCTCCTTTTGATTCTTGGACATAAGCATATTTCCAAATCCCATAATTGTTTCCTACACTTTGAGGAAGTTCTTCTTCATTCACTTGATTGCCTTCATGACTTATAGAAGAAATGTTAGTATATTGAAAAATATCAGAAGAATTCCAACACTTAACCACACAAAACAATTTAGATGAAGGTACTAGTGTAATAGTAGGACAAAAATTTCCAACATTTTTCTCTCTCTTTTCATTCACCTTATTCTCGACCACTTTCTCTTACTTTTCCTCATTGACCAAACTCTCAGCCATTTCTTTCTCGGTCTCTCTTTTCATGATTTTTCTCTACATTTGACACATTAACTTGTGCCTTAAGGATTAATTCTATTTTTTTTACATTAAAGATTAGTTCTAAATGTTTTTTTAGAGGAGATTAGTTCTATATATTATTAACCATGTACTTCCTCCGTTATTACTTATTTGATAATGTGTACTATTAATCTGACATACTTTGACCATATTGTTCTCCTAATATACAAAGATAAATAATATCATATAAGATGTTGGATGCGTCTCAATGAATATTTTTAAAATATTAAATTTTTCATAATTTTTTCTAATAAATAATTAAAGATATTAAAGATGAAAATTTGCATTGGTATGTGTGACAATGTCAAATGTGTCACTTAATATGAAACGGAATGATTAATATTTATTATGCCAAATGCATATTGAAAGTCCCCAAAATAGTTAATTTGCAATATTCTTTTCACTCAAAAAAAAAATGTCATTGCAAATATTTGCGATGAGTTTTGGCCGCTGGAAATCATATCAATGTCCAACACGTTTGTGTGTGATTAAGGCCGCAGCAAAGGGCCAAACCATTTTTTTTCTTTTCATGTTCCTTTCGAATGGATTGAAAGCATATATTTTAAAGGCTTAAATAGTCAATTTGTCCCTGTAAGTTTGCGTGTTTTTTACTTTCGTTCTTGTATCTTTTTTTTGTTGTGAAACAAACTTTGTAAGTTTTAAGCTTTTTGACTTTGGTCCTTGTCGTCACCATCTGTTACAAAAAAGCACATGTGGCTAAAGGAGGGTAACGTGACGATATTGGCTGATGTATCTTTTCATGTGATCCGTCACCAGCTTTAAGGGACCAAATTCAGAAACAAAAATTCCTAGAGGGACTAAATTAATTAAAAAAAAGTGATAATCAAGAAAAATTCAAATTAAAAACTTATTTCTCTTCCATTTTCTTCCTCACCTCTTGCTTCTTCTTTATCTTCCATCTTCTTCATCTTCCTCGTCCTTGTAATCACACGCCTAAGAATGTCTTCATCATCCATTGCTAACTCTTCTCCAATTGATTTTTCTAGATGTGGTTGCAACAAAACAATGAGGATGTTCATCTCCAATTTAAATGACAACCTTAAAATAAGATATTGGAAATGCTCAACCCTTAGTTCCTTGTTAATCTATGTTTGTTTGATGTTTATTTTCGTACATTTTAATTTGCTTAAAATCTATATATGATTCATTTTGTTTTAGGCTGATAATAGTTGTAAGTTATTCATATAGGATGGTGAAATTGAAGTACATCCTCAATATGTTCGTCCAGTAGCAACTAAAGCATTTCCTTCAACTCTCACAAAACTTCCATGTGATTGCAATCATGAAGAGCTTCTAAAAAGCTTCCATGTAATGCAACTGTGAAAAGCATTACCTTCCTATGCCAGTAATGTAATTCAATTCTGAAGGACATTAAGTTCATGTTGATTCTTGGCTAGTGGCCACTACTCTCTCTTCCTCGAAAATAGGAATGACAACAGGTTGGAGTTTATTGCAACATATTAATTAGACGTTTGTTGGATATGAATTGGGAGGTCTAGATTTGTCCTTCGTACATAGAAGTCAATGTTTGTGCTGACACACTTGCAAATATAACTTGTGACAGAGGTTTCACATTGATGTTATATGAATATTGTCCTGCTCAACTTAGTATGTTATTTTTAACTACTGATGTTTGTACTCCACGTATTGTTGGACAATAATTTCTTTCTTTGTTGGGCTTAGGTCCTTTTGTTATATAAAAGAAAAAGATATTTCCTTCGTCCCATATTATTTGACACAGTTGACTATGTCGCATATATCAATGCACAATTTTGATATTAAATATTTTTATTAATCTATTATAAAAAATTATAAAAAATTGATATTTTTAAAATATTTATCGAGATGAATACAACAACATCTAATATGCTATCATTTGTCTTTGTATATTAAGAGAAAAATATGGTCAAATCATGTTATATGGATGATGCACGTTTTTAAAGTAGGTAATTTAAAATAGGACGGATGGAGTATAAATTAGTATACAATAGAAATTGTGTCAACTTATTAGTTTTGAATTCGTTAAAAAACACATCAATAAAAAACTTGATGTGTGGAGCAAATTAACCAAGCAACCAATATAAATGTGAATGACAGCAATAAACACAAGCAAAATTAGAAAACAACGAGAGAGAAGAAAAGAACCCAAGCAAATTTGTTTACTTAGTTCGGTCAAATACTTACCTACTCTGGGGGGAGAGCAGTTCTTCGTTCCACTATGATTTTTGAGTAACTTTACAAAAGATTCAAAAGGTTACAAGATTCAGTCTTCAAACCTAATTCTATCCAAACTCCTGAATCTCTTCTTGTGACCAAGAGACTTAATTTTAACAGTGTTTCTCCAAGGTGAATCAATGGTGATTCAAATTCAACCCTGGTGCTTGTTGCAAAGAGAATTCTCTACAAACGCTAGTTTTGTTGTTGACTTCTAAACCCTGTCATTCTACTCTCTATTCCTTTTTTCATCTGATACAAGATCTGTATTTATAAAGAAATAAAACCTCCAGAATTAAGAACAAATCTCACATTGAAAAATATGTTTTATTTTTCTCCTTCAACGTAAAATTGGGGCCCGATCTTTACACTTTGGAGCCTAATTTTTTATGAGACAAAAGTCTCAAAATCATAGACCGATTTCTCCAAATCGAAAACCGATTTCGGCGGATTTTAAAACATCAATTGAGTCAAAAACAACATTATTTCACACCCTAACATGACTCAAAAAGAAAAAGCAAAACAAACTAATACAAACTACTATACGTACTTCAATTTTAAACCAAACAACTATGTACGGATGATTATTTCAAAATACTAAAGAAACTAAGGATATGTCAACTGACGACGATATTGGCATCGGACAATGTGTCTGTCTTCATGGCCACATAGTTACTTTGATAGCGACTGTCGGCATTCTTACAAGCTCACACGTATTCTTAAAAAAAATGTATTTTAGAAATATAGTGGGTATTTTTTAATAAAATTAAAAAACCGAAAGAAAAAAAATCAGTTTTAATGTTTTTCTGAACTGTATTCAATCTAAGTAATTTTTATCTTATATCTATCACAATTAAAATGGGAAATCCGTAAACAAAAATTACTGAAAACATAGATAACATGATAGAGTGGTCAGTGGAGGAAATATATTTATCTAAGCTTTTCAAAAATGTTTTGTTTGAAAATGTTTTCTAGCTACATTAGGAAAAAACGGAAGAATGGAAGTTCTAAAAAACGGGTGCTAAACTTGAAATAGAACTGTTCCTACTTTATATCATAAGTAATTTAAAACTCAAATTTTATTTATTCTTTAGTTTTTTGTCAATAAAATTTTATTTTTTAGTTTATCAAATTGAAAAATTAAATTTATTTTAATATGAAATTGATTTATAACATTACATAAGTTCTATTCATTTATTCGTCAAAAGAAGTTAAATTTTTTTAGATTAAGAATATTATCATCTTTTCAAAAATAATATCATGTTGTTCCTCTCCCTTTCTATCTGATCAAATAAGAGAAAAAAACATTTAAAATTAATATATATAAACCATTATTTATACTTGAATAGAAGGCAAGCGGACAACAAGGCGCGCCGCTAGACCTTTTTGGGTGGCAAAACGAATCCTCGTGAACACAACATTCATGGACCTAGGAGACATGACATTGTTATGCATGACCTTTTGAACTCTATGTAGAAGGTCAATAGCTTATGGTGCTAGGAACCCGAAAGTGTCAAAAGCAAATGGTATAAAAGCATGTTGATTGTCAGAACACACTTTCTCATGTTTGGCCACTTTGCTTGACGCAGCTTTTAGGGTTGTATGTCCTACGATAAAAGGTCCGACACCTAATCCCACAAGTGGTGAAACTCCAGTCAAGTATACACAAGCATGTTTTCCACCTACCCATCCGTACACCATAACGTCCGCAGGCCTGACTGCTAATCTTCTATCTAGTGGGTCAGTCAGGAAGTTCACAGGCGCCTCTTTCTTCACTGATATTCCCGCCCGTTTGAAAATATCAAAAAGTACATCCCTAACAAAGTCATGTTTGTACTCAAAGCCGGGAAGCTCCTTACAATGGGCGGCATGCTCCCTAAAAGTACCCAGACACGCCTTACGACAAACAGGGCACACCTCATCAATAGGAAACAGTGGAATCATAAGACGATATCTAAGGGTAGTACGATACTCCACTAGTGACATATGCTGACCTAACCCATCAATCGGGATAGCTAGAAGAAAATCCTGAGCATGTGTTGCTTGCAAACATCCAAAACTTGTCTTTTGTCTCGTGGTCACGTCAAACTTCACTTCCATATCCTGAACACTTTTACTAAAAAGAGCACTCGCCAAAACATGTTGTGCTTTAGGAGGGACAGTGTCTTTGCTAGTAAAACTTCTAACATCAAAATCTGGAATCGCACCACGAAGACCATCCAAAGCATTATCAAAATCCAAATCCATGCCACATAACCCACTGTCTCTCAAAATATGATCTTGTAGCACCCAAGACTGTGCCCTAGAAGCCACAAAAGCGTACGAAGAAGCCTCTAATGTTGAGTATAAACCCAACCCTCCAAACCTAATAGGTAAAGAAGCCATCCTCCATTGAAGGTCCCCAAAGGAAGGACCTCCACCAACCACAATGTCCTCAACCGCTTCACGCAACTCTTTATCAAACAACATAGCCGCCTCCTTCATGTGAATCGGCTGGCACGTCCTTAAGCCAAAGTAAAGTTTGGCGATACCCATGCACGATCGAAGTAGAAGAAGCTTACTATGAGGATCCCGTAACTGAGGAAGAAGATGCATTAACTCAGCAGCCCTGGAAGCTCTCTTCATGGCCAACCCCTCAATAAAACCTTTATCTCGGCTAATAGCCCCTCCGAGCAATTTCACCCCCAACGTCGACTTCCCAATCTCCGCAGGGAACAACCCCCCACGATGCTTATTACCATCACATGAAGGCCAAAAGATCTCAGTCTTACGAATATTCAATTCAAGGCCCAATTCTGGCCCAACAACCCAAATGATGTCTAAAGCTTTAGCCACCTCCTCTGAATCCCCTACAAGAGTCCCATCATCGAGGTACCAAGCATGAAGAAGAAGCTTGCAACTATCTCTAACCTGATGAATAGAGGGTGCAATACAAGAGCAAAAAGGAGCGGTCCTAATGGGTCGCCTTGTTGCACTCCAGTAGCAGACATAATATGACCATCACCAAGGTATAATCTCGCTGCCTGTTCATAAAGAAATTCAACCCATAAAGAAATAGATAGGCATCTCAATCTCACCTCACGTAGCAGTGTCGACCTGTCTACCAAGTTGAAAGCATTCAAAAAAATCTATTGTAAGCATAGTCAAGGAACCATCTTCGTGTCGTAGGTTCAACAACCTGTTGAGACTGTGCAAAATGACCTCCGCCCCACCTGAGACCCCAACACCAAACTGAAAGTCATTGAGATATTTAGCCACATCTTTACCAACTCCTTTCATAACAACTTTGGATACCAGACGCCTCCAAATAGTACCTACAGCAATAGGGCGTATCCCACCATCAGACTTTAACAATGGTGTCAAAGGTGCAGAAGCTACAAACTCTGCCAAACTCAAGGGACATCTTCCTCCTAACCATAGGTTAACCACTAAAGTGATAACACATAAGAGATCTCTAGCCACAGCTGAACCTTCTCCACACAATGCATCTAATAGGAGTTGGGCTCGCAGACCGTCTCTACCACAAGATGTCCCTTTAGGAAACGACTTAATGCATTTGAGAACGGTGTCAACTTCAACCACAAGGGGAGCTTCAGAAAACAAGGTGGTCGGCATAGAGGGAGGTGGCATGTACGGGTGTTTGACCCCAAAAAAACACATTTACTTTTATTCAAATGTTTTATGAAATATATAGAGATTGTATATTCTGAGATTTACAACATTCGTTCTCTTGCCCTAGATATTTATTTATTTATTTTGCTAATCTCTTGCCCTAGATATATTCTTTTTTTGTTTTTGATTGCGGGCAATCCTTGAGAGCAGGACTGGACTACTGCATTAGCACGTAATTCCTATGTTTCTTATACTCATAAGGCATAATTACAGAAATAAACAAAATCGTTTTCCGAAGTAGTAATTCAAGCCCACATTGTCTGCCTTTTTGCATGCATCTTTCACCATCAAAACCACCCACCTATTTTCGTAGAGGAAAAACAGCATACTCCCTCGTTACATAAAGTACTCTGTTGATAAGAATGTCAATTTGTCTCAAATAATTTATCTTCGGACTGACAATGCGTGACATATTTATATAAAAAAAAAAAGTCCTTTATAAAATGAATTACGTTTTTAATTCTTGATAAAATTAATGTCCTAAGGTCTATCTAAACTACCAATATTGATATAGTTACGTTTTTTGCGTTGTAGAGTCTACAGACGAAACAAACAACACTGCATACATTATTCTCAATTAAATATTTTTCACTTTATATTAATGATAATCCTAAATACATCAATACTTGACAAAAATAGCTTAGTAAAAGAACGATAAGTATTTCTCTCAGGACCGGATCTTGGGTGTGCAATGAGCTCAACGGAACCGGATCTCCCCTAGGTATGGGCCTCAAAAAAAAATTATAGTCCAGCAGTACTACTAAGTACTACCCCCATTAAAAAAAAATCCTTATTCTCTTTTGCTGTCTTGTTTTAGGCAGTGGCGAAACTAGCAAAAATGTTGCGCGGGAGCCAAATATAAAAAAATATATTAAAACTAACATGAAATTTAAGGATAAAACATTTTTTAGTCCCATAAATTATAATTTTTTAGATTTAATCCTTACAAAAGTTTAATTTAATTTTTGTCTCATTTTATTAAAATTATACAAAACAAAGAGTGTTTTTAGCCTTGCATTTATTCTCTATAACAATAAAATAAGGACTAACATAAACAAAATCTTAAGAACTTAATTAACTTGAAAATTGCGAGTGTTGTAGATACCAAAAACAAATTTAATTCGAAACTTAACCGATAAGTAAAAAAATCACAATAATTTTACTCATATTTTTTTTTTGAAACAATAATTTTACTTATATGAAGTGTAAATTAGAGCAACAACAAATGTAATAAAAGTTGACAACAAATATTTTAAAAGTCGGGCAAAACGCAATTTAAGAAGTCAATTTTATCCACAATTGACTATTTAATATATAGATTATTAATGTCTTTTCAATGTAAACAAACAAGTTATTTGCGAGAACTTATTACCAGTTTAAGTTGTTTCTCACTGTTGTTATTGAAATATTTTCTACCTATAGTTGTTATTAAGACTGAAAGTATCAAACCAGTATAGATAAATCTATCAACCATGTAACCATTTTTTTCTTTGTTATTTATGCTAATTTTCGACAACCAAACTACTTTGAGGTAGCTCAACATTTATTATTTGGGGTAGCTAAATATAAATAGATACTAACCAATACAAGAGTAATTTTTTTTTTTTTGGGTAGCAAAGGCTACCTCATCCTCATGAGAGGAACCGCCCTGGTTTTAGGCCTATTAGAATTGGGTCCTCTTGCTTTTGATGTTAGGTGGGTGTTTTTTTGGAAGGGTGGTTTGCGGTTCCTCATGTATACGGTAGTGATTTTGACCTTTTGGTATATCGCATATATACAGCTCCTTGTATTTATCTTTTAAAAAATTTAAATAGAACATTTTTCTTTTAAAAAAAATACGTCTTTATTTTATTACGGGCCTCTTTTCACTTACAGAACCGAGCCTCGGAATTCGTAGGAACGGCCCTAATTCCTCTTTCATTTGTACACTATTTTTAATCCGAGTGAAATGGTCAAATAATCACTTGTTGCGCGACAAAGATAATAATATTTATTAACCTTTTTGATTAGTTAAAAAAGAGTAATATATATGTGTGTCTGTGTGTATGGGGTTTGCTAACTTAGACCAATAAAAAACATGAAGGTCAAAGTTAGCAAAAGTGCACATTTTCATTTGGAGAAAAAAATCAATATCCACTAGTGTAAACCAATTTAAAGGAAGAGATAGTTTAGTAAATATCCCTCAAACTATTTGTTATAAAATAAAAGTGGGTCCAAGTTGACAAATTAGTGCTAGTTAACAAATATTATATATTTAATGAAAATTATTAAAGTAACCCTCAAGCTATTTGTAACAAACCTATATATATTTGGTAATTTTTTTTAGCGATTTGTAACAAACCTATATATATTTGGTAATTTTTTTTAGCGAATATAGATAGTTAGTTAGTACATGATCATGTAAGCCAAAAAACTTGCACAATCCCCGTCTCTTCTCGTATCATCAATAACAAAAATTGTATGGCACCAATCATCATCCTAATGTCGTAATTTTCTTCCATCTTTGCCACTGGTAGCTTGTGCTGGGGTGGTGGTAATATGGTACCCTAATGTGGTCTTGGACACTTTAGAAAACAAGATTACTAAATTGAGAAGATTAATAGGGTCTCCTTTAGGGTCCGTTTGGTTCGAGAATTAGGAGGGGAGGGGAGGGAAGGGGAGAGATTTTAACGGAGGGGAGGGGAGAGATTTTAATTAAAAACGTGTTTGGTTCGCAAGGGGAGGGGAGGGAAGGGGGAGGGATTTTAAAATTATTTTACTGTTTTACCCTTAAACTTAATTAAATAAAAGAAACTACTTGATTTTACAATTTCAGAGACCAACCAATGACAAACTCACATCTAAGCTGCTTATTTTATCTCAAACTGACTCATATATTTTCCACAACAAAACATGAACCGGTGAATTAACATTAAAAAAAAAGGATCAACAAGCAATAATAAGTTGAATTAAAATAAGATAATAATAATAATAATAAGGCTGTTGACATCAACAAAGTAGTAGTAGAAGTGGTTTTAGATGTAACAAATAAGAGTTATAGATAATATAATAATAAAAGTTGTTAAAAAAAAATAACAAAATAATAATAATTGTTATAAGAATAAGATAACCTAATAATAATAAATAATAATAAAAGTTGTTACAAGGTTAATATTCAGATTTGAAATTAATTTAAGGATAATTATGGCAATGCAATCAAATTTTAAAAAGATTTGCTCCCCTCCCCTTCCCTCCCCTTCCCTTCTAAAAATTGAACCAAACACTTCAAATTAAAAATCTCCCCTCCCCTCCCCCCCCCTCCCCTCCAAAACTCTCGAACCAAACGGACCCTTACTCTCATGCCTCTGGTTTTTGTAATTTCTATCCAAAAAAAATCAAACCTTCAATTTCCAATAAAATATTGAACAATCATGCATTGATCTCTTAACAAATTCACTACAATACGAAATATATGCTACATTTCCTCTTGAGTAAAACGGTATTTGTTCAATCAAATCGCTCCATCACTCTCATAAATTATATATTATGCGTTTCATTTGAAATTTAAAAACTAATTATTTTTACAATTTTAAATGCAAAACAACATGGTAAAGACTAGAATATCTTTATAATTCATCTATTATTTGTTCTCCACATACTTGCATTTTAGTTTTTTCAGCAAAGTATCTATGTAGAAAACATTAATAAAAACAATGAAAGACCTAAGCATCGTCTTAGAAATTGTTTTATGAATCATGGAAACAAATAAAGAACCTTTAAATTTTTTCTCCTTTTTAAACTCTAGCTGTTATCACTTTTCTTCTTCTTGATTTTTTTTTGTCAAGTAGCCTAGTGGTTAGAATTCACCTTTTTCAAAGTGAATAAGTGGGGTGTCCGGGGTTCGAACCCCAACCCCTCCATATAATAATGTATGTTCCTACCAACTGAGATATGCTCATGGGGACTTTGTCAACAATACAAATTTTTTTTTTTTGCAAACATGATACTCTTCTTCTTGATTTATTGAAAAGGGTGATTTATGGTCAATTTTTACCTGAAACCATCCCTCCAAATTGTTTTTCTTCTCTTGTAGTTAAACAAGGGATTTTCACATATTTTCAGTATTCTTTTATTTGTTTTGAGATTTCGTCGTATTAGAACGACTCTGTTTGTTTCATATTTTTCGTCTTAATATGGTTTGTTTTTTATTTACCGTCTTAATATGGTGTTCATCTCGAAACTTGAGTATTATAAAGAGTTGAATATAATCATATTTGCAAGCATATATACATTGTTGCTTTATCCTATTAACATGAATTTTGTGAGTTTGTTCGCAGATTCATTTTTTTAGTGACTTTGATTTGTATTGTATCGATGCACTTTATCAATTTGAATGAATATCGTATGTTTTTGTAAAGAAAAAAAAAACCTTTAAAGTGGCGATGTTAAATAGTTTTTTTGGTGGTGGCTGAGGTTTGAACCTAAGATCTTTTATATATTATGCATGCATTGTCCCTATTTATTGAATTAATCTCACGAAGACAAATGGTTTAAAAAAATAAATGTGGTGTGAAATTCGAAAATAAAATACTACACTGAAGGAATCTTATAATTTCAAAAATCATTATGCTGATTTAGTCGTCTTATGCTCCTCCTGAACGAGATGAAAAATAATTTTTCAATACTCCATGGTTCATACAAAATTATATATATTAACACAATCGAAAACAAAAAGTTAGTTGGAATTCTCTCCTCGAACTTTATTAGTAAATAAGGACGTTGCTGTAAAAAAGAAAAAATATTGCATTGCATAGACATGATAGAACATTACGACATCTAATTTATCGATTAACCATGATAATTTTTTTTTGTTTTGGAAAGGATGATATACATATTCATCTTACGACATCTTTTGGAAAGACGCTGGGTGTAAATAGTAAAGTATACTAGCTGTGGCCCAAGAATAAATGCAGATGCCAGCCTTGCTTACCTTTGAATTACCCGCTTGGCCCACAATTAGCTCTCCAACTAAAAGATAAATTCAAGAATCATCAATAATTCTTGTTCGCCATGGTTATTTAAATTCAGAAAAGTTATTTGACAATCCAAAAAGTTGTCTAATGCTTTATTTCTAAAGATTTAATTTATATGTATTGTTCTCAAGAATCAGATTTTAAAAGTTTTGAAGATTTATGAAACAAGTGAGTTCTGACTTGACTTGATAAGAAATATAAAAAATATTAACAAAAATATATTTAAATAATGAAACAAAGAGAAAACAAAGTATATGTACATGTCGAATAATAATAATAATAATAATTCGAACACGAGGAGGATGTTGGAGGCGGTTGGGGGGGGGGGGGGGGAGTGGGGTA
>Ga0228710_1000701_pt1 | contig 45291 bp, 22 predicted proteins | sample MedpolnodulmetaG_FD_177995 | JGI IMG/M metagenome (GOLD analysis project Ga0228710, IMG submission 177995) | Root nodule microbial communities from Medicago polymorpha collected in Santa Monica, California, United States - pink nodules | ecosystem: Host-associated > Plants > Roots > Nodule... | reverse complement strand
AAAAAAAATTGGTCCAGAAAAAAAGTCAAATTTAGATTTTATGTTTCGAAATCAATAAGAATGATATTTTAAAATGAAATTAAAAAAAGTTATATACTTTTTTCTTATATAAAATTTTAAATAATATAACATAATTTATTTGATTATTCTTATGCTATATCAAAATATTATTACTACATTATTAACGAATTATGAATCCTTCAAAAAAACCAATCATAAAAAATCCCAATGTTTATCCAATTATTATTACATGTAAAAAATAAATAATTTCTTAACACAAAAAAATTGACATTAAAGCATTATGAGTTTGAATTATAAACATTAGAGAGAATATTTGATATATGAAATAAAATTAATAAGTTGTTAAAAAAATAGTTTTATTTCATCGATTGACATTACTTCTGCTCTCCCTAACAAAAACATTATAATGATTTCATTAAAAAAAACAAATAGTACCAAACTTTTTTTTTGACAAAAAAAATAGTATCAAACTTTGAAAATCACTTTCTTAAACCATTCATTCAAAATAAAAATAAGTTAGGATACATAATTCTGAGATAAGTTACTCCAATTAATAATTAATTATAAACAATAAATTTCACTAATTCATTATTCGAGACAAATATTTGTTGCTAATACATATTTAAAAAAACACGAGACAAATATTTTTCACTAATTAATATTAAAAAGCACAGGACACATTTATCATTGATAGATAAAAAAAAGTGGTTGTACCAAAAAAAAGATAAAAAAACACGGAATATATACTTATTGCTGATAAATACATGTAATAAAAGACAAATATTAGTAACTAATACTTAAAAAACACGGGATAAATAATTGTCAATATATACAAATATTTTTTGTAGACAAATTTAAAAAATAATAGAAGTATATATATATATATATGTATATATATATATATATATATATATATATATATATATATATATATATATATATATTGAATATAACGGAAGTATATTTATCACTAATAAACATAAATTAATAACTGATACATAAAAAACACGGGATAAATATTTGTCAATGATGTATACAAATATTTTTGTAGACAAATATAAAAAATAATGAAAATATATTTATCATTAATAAGATTAAAAAGTATAGGACACAAATTTGTCATTGCAACATAAGAAAACACGGACAAATTTTAAAAAACATAGGATAAATGATTTTCTTTGATGAATAAAAAAACAAATAAATTTTTGAAGATTAAAAAATAGTAGCCTATCACCCGTGCATTGCACGAGTTAACACACTAATCAACAAAACTGATGGATAGAGTGTGCAAAAGACATATGTGTAATTCAATTGGAGCTTTTAATTGGAACTATTTATTTTAATCTAAAGGCTATTAAATTATCCTTAAGAATAGCATTCTCATAATTGTTCTTTAAACTTTTGCTCTCCCGCACCACAAAATGACTAATTTGCTTGCAGTTAATTGTCGTTGTATTATGGTTTATACTAAAACAACAACACACAAAGCAAACCGAAAACGAAGTATGAATAAGATTATAATTTTTTAAGATGAAATAAAATGACATAGATACAATTATTGAATGAAAAACAATATAAAACGAAAAATGTTGAATTTATAAGATTAGATAACATGTTACTGTTGAACGTATAACTTGAATGATGATGAAAGGGAAGATGTTTTAAGATGTTATGAACTTAATCCAGTTGTCCTGCCACTTGACATATTTCTATTGGAAGTGCATCAAGTTCTAAACAACCTCTTAGTGTTCAGATATGTCGGACTAGTGTTTATCGTTTACAACAAATGAACTAAAATGCCTATTTATATAAGTTTATGTGCATTGTGGACCACATAAATTGTCGGAGCAACCTCAACTGCACAAAATTGCATGCAACAGTTAACTGCCGCTGACACCAACGACAGTTAATTATCGTTACACCCTAGTAATAGAGGCAAAACAACATTCTTGACACAATTGCTGTATTTTTTTTATCACCAAAACCTTTTTTCAATCATTTATACAGTCATCATATATGCATTCAATTACTCATTTGAATCATCTATAAAAGAAATATAATCCTACTCAACCAAACTAAACGATAAAGTCATTCATTAATAATAAAAGAAACAATGAAGTCATTCATTTACATCTAAATTAAAACCAATATCATTCAAATTACATTAAAAAGAAAATCATGGAGCCTTGTCCTACCTCCTCGTTATGGTCATTGACAATGTAGTGGCTGACACGCACATAGTCCTAATCTTACTCAAGACATCACAATACTCATCGGTTATTAAGTTACCACTCAACCCTTGGGCCAAGTTGAAGCAGCTTCTGATGATTTGGTAAATGCACCAAATCGTAATAAGTAATAAAGTAGTAAGTTTATCGTTCTTCACAGGGATTGTCATTCAACTTACTAATTAATAAAACTTATATTAAAAGGCTAAAATAATTAAAAGTGAATAAAATTGCAGGGTTAAATTGTCCTGTCCAATGCAAGATTAGGTTTTTGTGATTCAGATGATTAACTGCGAGTATATTTGAATCCACCCTTTGTCTTTATTGAAATTATATTTTAAGAAACCAAACAACTTATGTGGTGCTACTTTGATTTAATGAATCCAACCGTAAAACTCGTACGAATTTTCTTTAAATAACTATTGTAGGACCTACCATAGTCGTGTACTACGTTGTCTAAAGAAAAGAGTAACGACGGAAGAAATTCAAACCTCACTGTCATTACGCAGGATGGAGATGTTATTTGAAGCTGCCTTTATCTTGGATACACGGTGAAAATAGGAAGTATCCTATCTCCATGGATAAAGGCTTGACTACGAGCTTTTTCCCTCCAGAATTGGTCTTGGGTATTCAACAGCTGTGTCAAAATTAGCCGAGCCTGTAAATTGTCAATATATAATGTATATGTAACGCCATCATAATCAATCAAATTTTGAATCCTATTAACTTCATGAACTGCTAGATAAACCTGCCTCTCTAAATTACCAAAAACCGACTTGTTCCACACCTTAAAAGCTTGTTTCAATCGTCTAAGCTTAGTTTGCAAACAAGACATGATGATGTGGCCTACACCACGTTTGGACCAGATTCCAAGACCACCCATCAACAATCCTCATGAGTGGTCCAAGACTTCAAGAACGAAAAAGTCTCAATACGAACAATTAAAGAAAAATCTAGTGTTACCAATGAAGGATGATGATCAGACTAATGTTCCTCCAAAAATCAACCCAAGCATCATTAGATATAGTATTAATTAGATAATACAGTTGGGAAAAAATATTATACTAAAACACACTATATTTTTGTATAAGGTAAAAACAATGGTTTTTTAGAGTCCAATATTGTTCTTATTGATGTGGATTGTTTCTCCTATTGTTGTAAATTTCTCCTACTTTAACAGAGTTTAACTAATTTTTTAATTAATAATTTAAATAATATTATAAAAATGATAAATGTGGAAGAAAGAGTTCGGCTCAAAAATGTATATCTGCTTTATATATTGTTATAGATATAATCATCCGTTGTTCATATATTATACAGGAATGGAAGTGAATATATTAATGATCTAGTTGATTGTGTTACTCGTATTGTAAACAAGACTGGTGACATAAACAAGAGAGACTTTTTCGCTGTTTTTTATACACAAAGTGTAAAGACTAGTGTGCAAGATGTGATTCAAATGTTGAAACAATCAAAATCTCCTCTCCTAATAGGGATATGGGGGGTGGTAGGGATTGGGAAATCAACCATTGCCAAAGCCATTTATGATCAAATTGGTCCATACTTTGAAGATAAGAGCTTCATTGATGTTTCGAATATTGGGGGAAAACCTAGTAATAATGCTCATGCTTTTATAAAAAATGAACTTTTTGATCTCGGCATTATTAAAACTAAAAAAGGCATATCTACCATTGAATCATTAAAGATTCAACATGGACATCAATCTAAAAGGGTACTTATTATTCTTGACAATGTTGATAAAATGGAGCAGCTAGATGCTCTGTGTGAACATCGTGAATTGTTTGGTCTAGGTAGCAAAATAATCATCACGACAAGAGATAGGTATCTACTTAAGAAGCATAAAGTTAATCATATATACAATGTCAAAGGACTGGATGAAAGTGAATCGCTTGAGCTTTTGAATTGGTCTGCATTCAGCCAAGCAAGAACTCCTCCAGATGATTTTGGTGAGATTTCTAGACAGTTAGTTGCTTATTCTGGAGGATGGCCTCTTGCTCTTAAAGAAATTGGGTTCTTTTTGTATGGGAAGGAAATACATGAGTGGATAGGTGTGTGGAGGAGTCTTCAAAGATTTTCCATTCCAGTTTTACGACTCCTACAAGCTCTAGAGGATAATTTTAGTGCTTTGAGTGATGAGGAGAAACAAATATTCCTTGACATATCATGTTTCTTTATCGGGATGAACCAAAATGATGTACTCCAAACAAAACAATACACAACTCTTCAAATAAGCCTCCTTGAAGACAAGGGCCTTGTAAGCATTGATGAGAATAACAGGCTTAGAGTGCATGTTCTGCTACATGCCATGGCTAGAGATATCATTGAGAGGGAGTCAAGTAATATGACTAATCAGGTGAGTAATATGATTTTGAGGATATCTCAGATTGATGTATCATTAATATATGGCCTTTTGAATCCAAAATATATGATGGCAAAAGGAAGCAAAGTGAACATTTATGAAATCAGGTTATTAACATTTGGTTTCATAATTTTTACAAGAACCTTCAAAGTTAGTAAAATTGTGAATTCAAAAGTAGTAACATGAATTTTGGGTAACCTCTTAGTTTATGATGTATAGGTGGCATCAAGAATTTAAGCTATTGCATTTCTAAGTTGTCATTTTCATTTTTACTTTCCTTTGTTGTTTTCAGCCAAAGATGTACGACGTGTTCTTGAGTTTCAGAGGGGAAGACAATCGTCATAAATTTCTTTCACACCTCTTTTCCTCTCTTCAAAATGCTGGGATTCATGTTTTCAGAGATGATGACGAGATTCAAAGAGGAGATCATATCTCAATCTCACTGTTGCGAGCAATTGGTCAGTCTAGAATTTCAATCGTTGTTTTGTCCAATAATTATGCTAATTCAAGATGGTGTATGCTAGAATTGGAGAGGATCATGGAAATTGGCAGAAACAGGGGTCTGGTCGTTGTGCCAGTGTTCTATGAGGTAGCTCCCTCGGAAGTACGTCATCAGGAAGGTCAGTTTGGGAAAGGTTTTGATGATCTAATATCAACAATTTCAGTGGGTGAATCCACAGAGACTATTTGGAAAAGAGAACTCTTTGATATTGGTGGTATAGCAGGGTTTGTCCTCGTAGATTCAAGGTACACACCCAAAAAAAATTGTCTTTTAGAACATTGTTAGTGCTACTAAACATTTCATTGCAAGTATATGTCCATTTAAAATTCACCCTCTTTTAAAGATTATCACTTTTTAAAAATTTCAAGATACTTATTGAAGTTTTTGAAAATAATTACAGAATCTGAATTTGATTGCAATGAAAAGCTATTTTAAGTAATTTTTAACTTAAAATAACATGATTCTAATAAGTTTGTTTTACATATATGAATTCACTGTCAGGATGAATGCATACTGCTCAATGAAATAGAAATGTTACTCCTACAATGCTCTAGAAAAAAAAATTAAACATATTTTCTTTGTGATTGCAGAAGCCATGAATCCATATCTCATTTATTTCATTTTTCACTATTCATTACTTTAAGAATTTTCAGACCATAGTCGACTATATATGTTGTGTTTTGTTTTGATCGGCTAAAATTATATTGAAAAAACCACACTCTGATGACATGGAGTTACCAGAGATTGACTAAATATTATACAGTCACTGCACTGAAGGATAATAGAGTTATTATGAATGAACAAAATGAATGAAGTAATTCTCATTAAGTGTAATCAAAGAGATAGTACAACTTATATAGGAGAGAGAAGTACAAGAGAAGCTATGCTATACTAACAGTAGGCTAACAAAATCTCTAATATAGGTAACTAACTGATAACTTGTGGAACAAGTTATCTCTATAACTAAGGCTTATCATCACATATGTCTTCATTATGCAATAGCCTCCCACAAGTTGGAGGTTGGTAGATGTCAACCAATCCCAACTTGGATAGAAGAATGTGGAAAGGTTGAGGTAATAGAGCCTTGTGAAGAAATCTGTAATCTAAGCTTGTGAAGTGATTGGAAGCAGTTTCATGACACAAGTTTGCATCTTTTCTCGAACCAAGTTGCAGTCAATCTCCAAGTGTTCGGTTCTCTCATGGAAAATTGGGTTAGCTGCAATGTGGAGAGCACTCTGATTGTCAGGTGGTTTGGTGCAAGATAACTGCAGTTCCTAAATAAGATATAGAAGTCATTGCAATTCACGGGTAGCAGTTGCAAGTGCTTTGTATTCAGCTTCAGAGGAAGATCTAGATACAGTTTGTTTCTTTGTGAGCCAAGAAATGATGGATTTTCCCAAAAAAAATATATTTCCCTGAAATAGGTCTTCTGAAGTCTAAACCACCTGCCCAGTCTGCATCTGAGAAGGCTAGAATGTGGAGAGTAGAATCTCTAGGGAAGAACAAAGCTTTTCCTGGACAACTCTTAAGGTATCTTAATATTCTCATAGCAGCATTGTAATGTGTATGTGTGGGTTTAGTGAGAAACTGGGTCAATTGATGGGTTACAAAAGTGATACCAGGTCTTGTTGTGTTAAGATAAAGTAACCTGCCAATCAACCTTATATATGAAGAGATATCTTTGTAAGGTGAACTAGAATCATTATGCATTTTGATGGATGGGTCAGAGGATGTAGAGACAGGTTTAGAGGTAGTAAGACCTGAATCAGCAAGAAAATCTAAGCAATACTTTCTATGGCATAATGAAATTCCTTGTTCAAAGTGAGCAACCTCCAAAACAAGAAAGTAGTAGAGCTGGCGAAGATTACTTGATTTTGAATGAATCATGAAGAGTGGACTTAATGTGTTGAAATTTAGAAAGAGATTTGCCTGCAAGGATAATATCATCCACATAGACAAGCAGTATGGTGCATGAAAAAGAAGAAGATTTGGTGAATTAGGGAGCGACATGAATTGTCTTGCTTGAAACCTTAAGCCACAAGTAAAGAAGTAAGTTTCTCATACCACTTTCTGCTAGCTTGCTTCAATCCATATAGAGATTTTATCAACATGCAAACTTGATTAGGTAACATATGATTTTGGCTCAGTGTGGGTGGTGAGAGACAAAGCAAAATGAAGATGAGCATTAGGCAATTTATTATATAAAAGAAAATCATAAATAGGATAAGTAGTAGCATTATTAGTGTTAGAGGGATACAAGGATTGCATTTGAGATAATCTCTGATGAGAGAGATGTCCCAATCTAAAATGCCATACGGCTGAGCTAGGAATTACAATAAAAACTGATTGAGAAACATTATTACAAACAATAGAAACCTTTTTATTGAAACAATGAAATGAAGAAGACTTGGAAAAATCAGCATTCACCACCAATCTGTATAAGCGAGTCAGGTTTTCACCCACACCAATCATCTTCTTGGTACTCAAATCCTGAATAATGCAACTATTAGAAGAGAATTGTACAAAACAAGATAAAGATTTGCACAATTTAGATACTGAAATAAGATTGAGGTTGAAAGTAGGAGAATATAACACCTTGGTGAGATATAAACTTGAAGAAAAAGAAACATTGCCTGCATGTTGCACTAAAATTGATGAACCATTTGGTAGATTAACATGAATAGGTTTAATTTTGTAAAATGAGGTAAAACTAGACAATGAAGAACAAACATGGTCATTAGCACCTGAATCTAAAATCCAATAATGAGGTGCAGAATCAATAGCACAAGAGACAACACTGAATATACCTATCTAAAGAGAATCAGTAGCAGGAAAAATAGAGGTATTGATGTGATTGGAAATGGGACCAGTTCGTGGAGATGCTGAAGAAAGTAAGTTGGCTTGTTGAAGCAAGGATACAAGATGATCATATTTCTCTTGACTCAATTTGAAATTGGAACCTATTGCTACCACGCAAGAAGAACCAATGGAGTTACTTACATCAGAAGCTTCAGAACTGGCATTATTAACAGATGAACCTGCCTAGTTGAAATTAGGATGTCCATGCTTCTAATAGCAAAACTCAACACTGTGATTGTACCGGTTACAAAAGGAGCAAATCCTTGTACCATTCTGTCCATTAGAATTACTAGTAGCACCTTTGCTACGAGGATAAAACTTCCTTGCATCAGAAGCATTACCAGTATTTTGGATTTCCTCCTGAACCACTAATGAGTAAACCTTGTTTATGGATGGTAATGGATCCATAAGAAGAATCTGAGTTTTAACCACAAAAAAAGACTCATTCAAACCAGTAAGAAACTGAATTATTTGATCTTCAGATATGTAAAGCTTAGCAAGGCGTGTAGAATCACATCTATAGGGATGAACACAAGTACAATTTGGAATTGGTCTGTGTGAATTCAATTCATCCCATAGAGTTCAAAGTTCAATGAAATACTCTACCTCAGTTTTGGTACCTTGCTTGAGATTGTTGATAGTAGATATCAGAGAAGAAATGCGAACAAGATCCACTTTAGCAAAACGTTCTTTCAAATCTTCCCAAGCAGATATAGCCGTATCATGGAATAGTTTGCGCAATGGATTCACTAACTGAATTGAGAATCCAAGAATGAAGAAGATGGTTACACCGTTCCCAAGCTTGACAGTTAAGGTCACCATTGTCCGGCATGGGAATGGATCCATCAATGAAGACGAGCTTGTTCTTCGCTCGTAATGCACGTTTCATGGAACGATTCCAAGCAAGATAATTTGATCCATTAAGCGTTGGAGCAATAACCAAAGAACTAGGACCTTCACTCGAATGCACATGGTATGCAGAATCTGTATCAGAATTTGAAGGAGGAGATGGATTGCGAGGAGCCGTGGAAAAACAGAGTGTAATGAAGAATGAAGAAGGAAAGGAAGAAGTTCAATCAAATTGAGCAAAAACGAGGCACAATTTGAAGAGAAGGTAGAAAAAGGAGAAATGAAAGTTGAGGATGCTGAATCTTCAACAAGAAAAGGAAGAAGAAAGTGAATGGACAAAATGCACTCTAAGATACACAAGGAAAAACAGTAGTAACACCATAAAGAAACACAAAACAAAACTTCCTAGCTCAAAACAACTGAAACTTGCCAATGAAAAACACTCAAATATAGAATACGGTGGGTTTATACTACAGAAAAATTGTGCAGAAGTACTGCACAAGTAATATATCAGAGCATGCAAGTGAATTCATAGACTTACTAGTGATTCTTACACTACTGTAGAGTGACTTTTGGAAATCCAGTAATAAAGATTTACACTCAATCATACTAAACATAATTAACTCAAATTCCAACAAATGACAACATATTACTATTTTACAGATTCTTGTGCTTCTCTTTCATTTCCCATTGCAATGCAATTTTTTATTTTAATATACTTGCATACAATTCTCCCTCCTCTTTTAATAGAAGCATATGTAGGAGAGTGCTTATATACATAAAATTGATTGTGCATCGTATCATTGTTGCCTTTTTTATAGGAATGAAAGTGCCGATATCAAGAATATTGTTGAGCATGTCACCCTTTTGCTAGATAGGACAGAGTTATTTGTTGCTGAACATCCAGTTGGTTTAGAATCTCGTGTGGAAACTGCAACTAAGCTACTAAATATCCAAAAATCAGAAGAAGTTTTGATTCTAGGAATATGGGGAATGGGGGGTATGGGTAAAACAACCCTTGCCAAAGCCATATATAATCAAATTGGGAGCAAATTTGAGGGAAGGAGCTTCCTTCTGAATATAAGAGAATTTTGGGAGACAGATGCTAATCAAGTTTCTCTACAGCAACAGATACTTTATGATGTTTACAAAACATTGACATTCAAGATACGTAATATAGAATCAGGGAAAAATATATTGAAGGAAAGACTTGCTCAGAAAAGGGTACTTCTTGTGCTTGATGATGTTAATGAATTGGAGCAACTAAAGGCTTTGTGTGGTAGCTGCAAATGGTTTGGTCCGGGGAGTAGAATAATAATCACAACAAGAGACATCCATCTTCTGAGATTGTGTGGAGTTGATCAAGTGTATACAATAGAAGAAATGGACGAAAGTGAATCCCTTAAGCTTTTCAGTTGGCATGCATTCAAGCAACCAAGTCCGACAGAAAATTTTGCTACACATTCAACAAATGTGATTGCTTATTCGGGGAGATTGCCACTAGCACTTGAAGTTCTTGGGTCCTATTTATCTGACTGTGAAATAACAGAGTGGCATAATGTTTTGGAGAAACTCAAATGTATTCCTCATGATAAAGTACAAGAGAAACTAAAAGTAAGCTTCGATGGTTTAAAAGATTTTACAGAGAAACAAATATTCCTTGATATAGCTTGTTTTTTTATTGGGATGGACAAAAATGATGTAATACAAATATTAAATGGGTGTGGATTTTTTGCTGATATTGGAATTAAAGTTCTTGTTGAGAGATCCCTTGTAACTGTTGACAATAGGAACAAGCTTAGAATGCATGATTTGTTAAGAGATATGGGAAGACAAATCATTTATGAGGAATCACCATCAAACCCTGAGAAGCGCAGTAGGTTGTGGCGGTGTGAGGAAGTATTTGATATATTAGAAAAGCGAAAGGTAATTATTGATTAGAGAATACTTCTTTTACGGTTTATAGATGTTATTGAAAAATACAACAACAAAGTAAGAGTACTAAAGATTGATGAAAATTAGTTTCATTCATTATATTAAGTTACTTGTTTTCTTTTTCTCTGATTTTGTTATTTGTTTTTTAATTTTAGGGAACAAAAGCTGTTAAGGGGCTGGCTTTGGAGTTTCCAAAAATAGATTGTTTGGAAACCAAAGCATTTAAGAAGATGAATAAACTCAAATTGCTTCGCCTTGCAGGGGTGAAGCTGAAGGGAGATTTGAAATATCTTTCAAGAGATCTTAGGTGGTTGTACTGGCATGGATTTCCAGAACCCTACGCTCCTGAAGAATTTCAGCAAAGAAGTCTTGTTGTCGTTGAATTAAAATATAGCAAGCTCAAACAAATATGGAACAAGGGCCAGGTACACATTCTGTTTAATATTCGCTTATGAAAGAAGGATAACGATTGTTAGTACGAAAACTAGAAAAATGAAACGCATGACTTAATTTAACCCCTTGATTCTCACTATCTTACAACCATGATTTGCGTGAAAGGCGGATTTATTAGTTTTCAATTTTTTTTAAAGACCACAAGTAACATTCTTGCAATTCTTGTCTTGCGTGCTTCGTACTATTTAGCAATCCTCTGCTCAAAACTATGTCCTGCCGATATCAATGGTTTAATAATTTTGAAAGCATGGCATGTTAAATGCAGCATCATGTAAAGATTCAGTTACATACGTATAAAATGTTTCAGCTCTATTATACACCCAACCAACGGAAAAGTTGGGGAAGCAATTTGTAAATACAAACACTTTCAACAACAAAACAATTCAAATCATCGCTTTCACAAATTTAAAATAATCAATACTGGTTATATAAAAATTAACCAACCTTTAGGGATCATTAAAATCAATTCTAAACAACTAACTGATTGATGCATCCCAGTGTTAATATTTAGTGGAAAATAGCCATTTTTCAAATTCCAATCTGATTTTTCTTATAGCTTCTCTTACTATTATTCTACTGTGGTTTTATTTGCAGATATTAGAGAATCTGAAAGTTCTTAATCTTAGCCATTCTCTGGATTTGATTGAAACCCCGGACTTTACATACTTGCCTAATCTTGAAAAGCTAGTACTCAAAAACTGTCCGAGTTTGTCTACGGTCTCCCATAGCATTGGATCTCTAAATAAACTTCTTTATATAAATTTGACAGACTGCACAGGTCTTCGTAAACTTCCGAGAAGCATCTATAAATTAAAATCTTTAGAAACTTTGATTCTTTCTGGATGTTCCATGATTGACAAATTGGAGGAGGACTTGGAACAAATGGAATCACTGATTACCTTGATTGCGGATAAGACTGCTATAACAAAAGTGCCATTTTCAATAGTAAGATTGAAAAGCATTGGATATATTTCTTTTCGTGGATTTGATGGATTTTCACGTGATGTATTCCCTTCTCTCATCCAGTCTTGGATGTCGCCATCAAATAATGTGATATCTCTAGTTCAAACATCCGTGTCTATGTCATCACTTGGTTCTTCCAAGGACCTTCAAAAACTTCGAATTCTTTGCGTGGAGTGTGGTTCAGATATGCAACTAATGCAAGATACGGCAAGATTTTTGGATGTATTAAAAGCCTCAAATTGTCAGAACTTTGAAGCAAGTGCAAGTTCAACTACATTACAGATCTCCGATATGCATGCTTCTCCTTTAACTGATGATTGCTTTGCCCAAGTTCGCACTTCAGGGTCAAAGAATTACATGAAATCTCTCTTAATTCAGATGGGAACAAAATGTCAAGTCTCCAATTCTTTTGAAGAATTTTTTTTACAGGTTTGAATATCTCTTTCGCGTATCTAACTTTTAGTAGGTAAACGGGAATTTTGGTTTGCTGAAATTATATTTTTCTAACAAATTACTTGGTCCTTAATTTTAACTAGGCACAAATTGTATTCATAGTTTTTATAATTTTATATTATTAATTTGTAAGTGAGTGTGAAATTTGAACAACTCCATGATTAAGTGACACATAATTCCTTCTTCGGAAAAAAAAAAAGTTACACTTTTAAGGAAAAATTAAATTACAAGCTTAGTATATTTTTAAGGAAAAAATAAATTTTTTAGATGCTTATATATCTATAATTTCATATATCTTAAGTAGGGATGATAAAATAAATCATTTGTTCATTGTACAGAATACAGATGGGACTTTGAAATCTTTTTCGCTCCTTTGTGGCAATAATACCAATTGGTTAAACTTCAGTTGGAATGGTTGTTCTATAATATTTGATGTCCCGATAATGAAGGGGAGCAACCTAAAGAGTATGATGTTGTTTGTTGTCTATTACTCTTCCCCGGAAACCATCACATCAGAAGGTTGCCAAGGTTTGTTAATCATAAATTACACAAAGACAACCATTCAAGCCTATAAAAGAGATACGTTAACCTCTTTTGTTGATGAGGATTGGCAGAGCATAACATCAAATCTAGAACCTGGTAACAAAGTGGAGGTTATGGTTGTTTTTGGGAAAGGTTTCATTGTTGAGAAAACTACAATATCTCTCTTATATGATGAACCAGTCGACAATGAAATGGAACATTGTCATGTAGCAGACGAGGAGGATGTCGCTGTTCCTGTCAATGAAGATAATATATTTAGTGTTTCCGGTGGTGATGATAATGAAGCCATCAATCACTTTGGACAGGGAAGAGTGAACCACATGCAGATCACCAGGCATACTGATGGGTTGTTTGCTGAAGTCATAGGATCAGTACCACATGACCCTGACCAGCATGAGGAGGCACTAGCTGAGGATATCTGTGCAGCTGAAGTAGTGGGTGGTCAGGAGCAGCAGGTTCCTGTACCTGAGGGTCAGCCCGAACAGCAGATACCAGTAGCACCTGAGGCCATAGAACCAACTCTAGGAGCTCAGATTTTGGATGCCCTTAGAGTGCTCAGGGCTGATTTCGTCCGACTAGAGCAGACTGTTGCTGATAGGTGGAATGCAGTAGACGTTAGATTAGAGGGGCTTGAGGATGTCATGGCCCAGATACCGCGTGGTTCGAGTTCTGAGTCTACTGACGTTGAGAGCTAGAGTTAGGTTTCTTTTGATGACGCTTTCCTTTTTGTTGTTATATTTTTCTATAATAACTAACCAATTTAGAAGCAATTAGTTTTGATTTGCATTACTATTTTTTTAGGTCAAATTATGTGCTCCCTCATTTTTTAGTTTTAAGACTCATTTTTCACATTTATTTTCCTTTAATGTAAGGCTCTTTGAACTTTTAATGTATATATATATTTTAAAAACTGATGTGCCTAGAAGGGGACACACCACAAATATATAAAATAAAAAGTGGGATATAAAAGGAGGGGACCAAACCAAACCCTTAAAGAGATCAAGACAATCTATAGTAAGGAAGCCGTAGTTATTCTTAACTAGATCTTCCCTAATAACATGAGTTGAAGACTACCAAGTAAAATTAGAAATAGCTAAACCCAAAGAAGCTAGCACTACAATATTGAAAAATGTAAGTAAATAAAAAAAATGTTACTATTTAGATTTAGTAATGTAATATTTGATAAATGTTAGGTAAATTCCGTGTTACTAAATGATTTCAGTAACACTTGAGAGCATTACTTGTAACACTTAAAAAGTGTTACATATTTAGTAGCTAATTTTTAGCCAAACTCTAGCAAACAATTTTAAGTGTCCTTGTAGCTAATTACGTTGCATAAATGTTACTATATAGTGAAGACTAGTGTAGATCAATCATTAAAACATTAAAAATATTTAATTTCAAAGATTTCAATAAGCTAAAGTTGATTGATAATGAAAATAACAAATACATTGTATATATCTTCAAAAAATAAATACATTGTATATCTCTTCAAAAAACAACTCCCTCCGGCCACATTTATAAGGAAAAAATAACTTTTTAGGTACATTGAATAACTAATGTATCTAAACTATAAATGTGATCGAATACATTAATTATTCAATGTACCTAAAATGTTATTTTTTGCTTATAAATTTGACCGGAGGGAGTACATTGTATGTCAACTACAGTGAATCTCTGACCAACCCTCCAGAAGAGCTCATCTCCCCTGAACTTGTAGCAGCCATAAGCACAAACTATGCCCAACAGCATGTATAGACTGAACTTGTGATTTTGACGTATCTACAATAAGTATTCATTGTCTCTGTTCGGAACGCATCCTGCCAGCGACAAAGTTAGGCAAAATTTGAATCAATTAGGCTGCCATTATGTAACAAGAAAACAAAATTTATCCAAAGTTGTGACATCTAGTAGTGTTAGGCAACAAAACAAATCCATGACCTACATGTAATCCAATTCATGTTATATGTAAGCACTCAAACACAGAGTCAACACTAAAATCAAATGCTACTGAAAGATTTCAAAATATGTGCTATTTTAATCCCATTTAACAGAAATGCAGCCAGTGTCTAGCTTTGAAATGCAACATATTTTTTAAAGGACCTCAAATAAACAAACATTTTCTAATGCCAAAGCCATGGAACTTGAAATGGGCAATGTCACAACTACAACCTCTACCTCAACTATGTTTGATTCCACTACCACAGATTGCCATGTTAACATAAACTAAGTGCTTATATACATGGTAGTGTGCATTGTGAAAGTGGAAATGCGGATTTCGTAAATTCAAAAAATGAACTGTTCGATTTTTATTCAACTATCGAGATCTAAGTGCATTTACTGCATGGTATTTTGCTTGCAGATACCATGGGTCTGCACTGCAGGAAGGCACATTTATGATCTTATTAAATCTCTAACTTATGTTGATCAATCATTACCCCATTAAGCATCATGTTTGGACAAACCGCTTAGTTAAGTGTTTTTCATATAATTACTTATGTATAAGCTATTTCTTTACAAAAGATAAATTAAAAAGTCAAACTGCTTTTAGATGAGCCATAAGATGTTTACATAAGTTATCTAGAGAGCTTATGAAAATAAGCTAAAAACAGCTTGTGAACATGGTCATGAGTTGATTCCATAAACTTTCCCAAACAGTATCACGAGTGTTAATGCTAGTGCTAGTAGATTAGTTCAAATAAGTCACTCCAAACAGGTCATAGAGGACAGTCTTCTCTCATCCCTAACTCTCCCCAAATCTTAATTATCTCATAAGAAACTTAACTGAACCATCAAATCACAAGAAGTATTCACTCATCTAGACATACTTGACTTAATTCTAGTAACATGAATTTTGTGTGATGGGACTCATAATTACAAAAACATGGACAAAACTGAGAATTGAAGAAGTAATGAATTCTATCGAACAAAAATCATGAAACTGAAGCGAAATTGTGATGGTTAAACCCTAGTATGAAGTTTTTGCAAAAATTGATGGAAGAAGCTAAGATGAAGATCAATGGATCTGAAACGAGAGAATAACGCATTAGAAATCACGGTGAGACACAAAGTTTCAGTGGATCGAACAAGAATGAGCAAGTTATCGGCAAATACTTGTGTCCGTGGCAATGGCTAAGAGAGAAATGAGAGAGATAGAGAGAGAGACAATGGAAAATGAGAAGTGTTGCAACGGGTAACAAGTAATTACTAAGTAGTAACGGGAAATGTTGCAACTGGTAATGAGTAATTACTAAGTAGAAACGGTAACGTGTAATTTTTTTCTCCGACTAGACAAAAAAGTAACATTGTTTTCCTAATGTTGCCGAAAAAATGTTGCAAAAGGCATATCTGTAGTAGTGAATATTTTTGGTTGAGAAACCTTTTTGAGATATTGCAGTAAAATTTGTAAAGCAATTGAAAATTATCCCTGATAGATTGTTTACTGAGAGATCCAACAACTGAATGTTCGTTGAGTAGCAAAGACTTGTGTTAAGAGTCCCACATTATATAGAAGATGGTCTGACAATGTGTTTGTAAGTGGGGGCAATTCTCACCTCACAAGCCGGTTTTGTAGGATTGTGTTAGGCCCAACCACAATTTTTAAGAATTTGGATGAAGACTTCCAGAGAATCGGTTAGCTATTGGCTCTGAAATCTATTTTCACCAAGATCAAGCATGACCAATTTTGTACAATTTTTCGTAGAGAAAGGCAACTTCCCAGTTAAATTATTGCAGCGCATGATCCTATTGAGCATGAAACTGTAACATCCTTAAAATTTTAAAGGATAATATTGCCTTGTAAAATGTGATAATAATAATTTTTTTACACTATTAGTAGTTAAGTTAAATGATACTCGATGAAATAATGGGGATACATTTCCTTTTCGGCTGAATATAAGAGGAAGCTAGAAAGTTTTGTTTGATTATAATATAAAATAGGTTAAACTGCACTTTTCGCCCCCTAAGTATGCTCTTTTGACCCCTAACATAAGGGAAATATGCTTTTTAAACCCTTATCATAATAAAAAGTTACGACTATTGTTCTTTTTTTGGACACATGGCGTCTTCTTAACAATTTTGAAACGAAAGGGGCCAAATTTTCATTTTTTTTTAATAGTGGGTCAAAATCGCAACATTTTTAAATTTAGGAGCGAAAAGTACAGTTTAGACTATAAAATACCAGAGAAAAAATATATATTATATGCTGCTATAATTATTAATTTATTATTATATTATTGTTATCCTATCATATCATCTAATCTAAACATAATAATAATGAGCAATGATATTTGAACAACCTATTTGACAACCTTCATTTTCTCTCTTTTTATTGGTCAAAAACAGTGGAGAGAGAAAAAGAAAAGAGAGAGTAAGAATATAATGTGAGTATGAGAGAGAAAGTTGTCTAAAAATTGTCATACGGACAAGTATCATTTCTGAATAATAATAGAGGGGAAAAAAGGGCCATCGAGAAGCTTCCCATAAAGCCAATTCCACACAAACTTTTGACACTTAAAATTATTTTTTATGAGATCGAGAGAAAGAAAAAAAAAAGGGTGAGAGCAGAAGGAAAGATCGAGAATCAAGGAGAGAATAAATAGAAAGTGTAAGAAGGAAGAAGCTGGTAGCTAGCCATAGAAGGAGAAGTTATAGCTTCAATGGAGGATATATAAAGAAAGGGTTTCATCGAGCCAAAAAAAGGGAGGGCTCAAGACCAAGCTTTGGAAAAGAAAAAAAAAACTCTTTTTGTTCATAAAGATCATAAGGTGACATTCACAGCTCCTAAAATCACTTTGGAGGCAAGCGAATATGGTCGCTCATACTCTTGCAAGAGAGGCCATACTCCTAGCTAGTCTCCAAACTTTTAATGTTGTACCTTCTTGTATTGGATCTTTAATTTCTAATGAAAAGTTATAAGCTATTTCCTTAAAAAAAAAAACCCCTAAAATCACTTTATTGATGCCAATTGTTTGTTTGATTGTTGAATTTAAGAATTTAAAATTATTCTAATGGGGTTTCTTCATTATGGGTCATTTATGATGAGTGAAACGTTAAATTTTGTGATTTTGGTGCATGTGAGTGTTTTCGTAGATGCATATTTAGATAGGAAATGTCATGACCACTTATTTTGTTAATCTTATACCTTGAGCATATAATTTCTGAGATAATATTGATTTAAAAATGGTGAAATATATGGGAATTCTATGCTAACGAAGAGATGATGTAGCCTATGTACGAAATTGTTCATAGTATACCTATCGTTGCAACGAAGAGATAATACAACCTATAAGTTATATGATAATAGTAACACTTGAGATAATTTCTGTTTGCTGCAACGAAAAGAGAATGCAGCCTATGAGTTAAATGATCATAGCAATTAGGATAACCATTCACTGCCACGACGAGAGAATCCAGCCTTTGATAGTTACAAACTCATAGTAATTATGATTACAGTTAGCTGCCACGAAGAAAGAATGCAGCCTATGAGTCAAGTACTCATAGTATTTTGAAATGGATACCGTTTACTACAACGAAGAGATAATGTGATCTATCTTTGTTCACCAAAACGGAGAGATAATACGGTCTATGAGCACATTGTGAAAGGAAATAAATGATAAATAATAGGATATATGTTGAATTTATTATTATTCTCGATTCTGGATGTGTTGTAGAACTTTATTATCTAGCGATGGGAATAATGACAAATTAAGAAGAATTGTTGTGATGTCTTTGGTGAAATAGTTCATAAAAAGGTTCAATCAAAGTAAGGTGCATATATTGCTAAAGGATTTAAGATTTCTACCTTGTAGTCCATTACCAGACAAATCAAGTCGCTCAAGAGGATTCGTAATATTCCCAAAATCATATGAAAAGGAATCTTTCAAGTAGTTAAAACTAAGATCAAGCTCAATTAAATTCGAAGTGGCATTAAACACAGTTTGGAATATGATGGACGATGAAAAAAAAATTGACAAGAAAGGAGATAAGAATCTGAAAGATTACAATGAGATAATTTCAATTCTTGTATTTTTTGAAGCATACCAATCATTTGGAGCCAACCAGTCGAATGACTTAGGTTCTGTAATTCACTCAGGTCAAGATACCTTAGAAGTGTGAGATTGGATATCCACTAACTTTTGTCACGATTCTTGTCATCAAATCTGAGTCCCAAGTTAAATCCAAGATTAAGATTCTGCAAATTTGATAGGCTTCCTAGTTGGCGAGGAATTATTCCAGCAAGATGATTATAACTGAGATCAAGATGTTGCAAATGGGAGAGATTACCAAGTTGATGAGGGATTGTACCCTCAAGGTTGTTAAATAAAAGATCAAGATATTGCAAGTTCAAAATACCGGCAAGATTGTCTGGAAATCATCCTCCAAATTGTGAATAACGAAGGTCAAGGATTCTCAAGTTGCTTAAAAAACCAAAGAATTTTGAGCTGATTCCAGCTGAGGTTCAAATACTTTAGATACTGAACCTCAATCAAACTGGCCATGTTGCAATACTTGATCTATGTGTGTATAGTGATAACTCAATTTGAATTTGATTAGAATGATTTTCAAGACTAGATCCAAAAATCATACAGGTAGACCAGACTATTGACACAACAAAAACTAACATGAACAGGTAGCAGCTGTTTACCTTTGCTGTTAAAGGTTAAAGTTTATTAAAGATATAGCAGCACAGATTAATGTGACAGTTAAATTCGGCTCAGGAAACTTATTTATTATTATATGTAGAAGAACATTTCAGTGACAGTAACTCATAGACCGTAGCATGGCACATCACTAGCTCACATACGGGTTCAGAACAAGACCATACACAAATCTGATGTAACATCTTAGTTCAGATCAGTCCTAGACAGTTAAATAGCAGACACTGAAGATTTAGTACCGATGGTGAAGAGAAAGACAACTCAAGTTAACCGCTTGTCATTCCGATTCTTAAATGTCAGCTTCACATTATAGGTACCCTGCAGAAATAGCACAATTAAAATGGAGAGTAAGAAACAAACTCAACATAATATATTGATTAAATGTTCAAGAAAAAGAGGTATATGTATCAGAAATTGTTGAAGACCAAAACAATATTGCCCTAAAGAATGCAAGGTATTGAGTACCATTAAAGAACTATATATAGGAACTTCTGAAGCTAAAATTTTCAATGAAGACAAGGAAAACAAAAGTGATTTAACATATTCCTAGACTCGACAACTTACTCATAAAGATAAAACCAGTAAAAGCGGAGAATGAGGAGGAAAATTCAATTTCTCTTGATCACGGATAACGAAATATGATTCTCATTATTACTACTTCCTAGTTACAAACATCAATTTCACAATATCTTTTCCCTATACAAAGGTAGAACCTAAAAGAGATACTAACCGGTGGAGTGACAGGAGGCAGTAATTCAGTGTGCGTAAGCAAAAAGCGACCTGGAGGGATGGGAAGGGCTGTTTCCTCACTGAGAGAATGGTGAGATATCGCAGGTTGTCCTTCTATCCCAGCATATTAAATTTCATATATTAAATCACCACTAAGAATTGGTTCGTCTGCATCATAGATAGATACTATTTCCATTAATTTCTAATGATAGTAATTGCATCAAGTGTTACTTGCTATAATGCAAGCAGATCCATTTTTTTATTCATGAAAAGAATATAAGGAAAGAAAGAAGTATGACCAGTATAAGGTCGGGCAATATTTCTACATTGCTAACCTGCACTGCGGAGTTTTGCATTCTTTTCTGCATAGAACAAAACTCAAATCAATAGAAAAATAGTGTAACAAACATAAAACAAAAAAGGAAATCTGATCAAAGATTTTAAGTTAGCTAGTTGGTGGTGCCAACACCAAAGCCCACACATCACATTGCACAAGCACCAATATCCATTATATAAGTAGACATTACAAACATTGCATTTTAGAGCTTTATAATGAAAATCATAAATCCACTAAATTATTTCATAGTTAAACCATAGGTTCATCCCAAAAGACTAGTTCAATAGATGGTAAAATCTCCTAGGTAAAATCCTCAAATTAAAAAGATACTAGCATTACTTCTTTTTTTGATTAATCAAAAGCAAAGGAAGGCATCAGGAGATAGCTTGACATCCCAACTAGGAGGCTACCCCCATCCTCTACCACCCTGCTCATAAAATTGTATTAAAAAAGGGAAAACTGTACAAGAGGGGGGACCAAACCAAAACCCTCAGAAAAAACAGAATGCAAAAATCCAAAAAAACAAAGCAAAAGACCTAAGGAAAACGGAAACTAGGAAGTCTGTATCTGTCTCTGTAAAAGTCATCTCCAATAAACTTGGGGAGAGAGTCCCACCAAATATCATCAGCCGAGTCGTGACCATGATTTGCTATCTTATCCGCACAAAATGAAAGGATGGAAATCCCTAAATGCGTACAATTATGCCATCTGTTTCAAAGAGAAAATGGAACTAACGAAGGGTTCTTGAAAGCCTGCAAAGCACTCTGGGAGTCCCCCTCCACCCAAAGATGACGCCAATGGTTATGAATGGCAAATATTTGAGAAAGGAACCACTGATTCAGGCACAAACATCAACAAATGCCTATGATTAAAGAAAATATCTTTCAAGGCAAGACGGGATTCGGAGTTGCCAATTCCTCGAATGTTCTAGTAAAAAATCTTCATTGGGGAGTACTTGGAGGATCATCCTTAGACCGGGTATTATAAGCGGACCTGTTAAGTTTCTTCCTTTGTTTCTTTGTCAAATATGTGATGAAAGTCGCATTATCATCATCATCTTCATCAGTTTGTTGGACCAATATATGACGCACCAAATTCAGATTTTTTTGGAGAACGGGGCAAAATTCAATACTGTTTCCCACAACCACCTGTGTTTCCAGAATGGAGGGCGATGAATGGGTACTACCAATGGATTTGTCCATCAAAGGCGTGGCCACTAGTTGTTCCAACACCGGCCGGATTTGATCATTATCCAAAACATCTAAGTCACTTTGTGCTCTAACAATCCCCTCTGAGACATTTTGTAAGGCAAAATAGAAAGAAGTATTAGATTTTTCTTGTGCCAAATGCTGCTGATTTTCCTGCCTGTGCGTAACGTCCACATTAACAACCGGTGTTTTCCAGCTGGGTGCTGCTGTGCTAAAACCTCAGTTTGAGACTCTAAGGGGGCTGCAGATGAGGTTCCAACGTGATGAAGCCATTTGCAGTTCGACAGATTATGCCCAATGATATGACTGTGAGAACAGAATAACGTTAAACGTTCCTATATTACCTTTGTAAGGAAAACCGAGGCCTAACTCATCCTTACAAAACCGGCTTGTACGGTGAGGAGTGCCTCCTCTTTATAAACTCTTCTCAAGAATCCTATCTATCCGATGTGGGACTAAATCCCACCGAGTGTTGGCCGCTAACAACCTCGACGTTGAAGGCATATCCTTCCCTCTCCGCCAAAACTCCTTCAAAGATGTGCTTGGATAAATCCATATCGATAAGAATCCGTGCGTAATGCCCAAAATGCCGGTTTTGTGTTGCTGAATCAATAATCAACGGAGTACGGATGGATCCGGATATCTCTTGCAGCGTATTCTCTTTCCAATATGCTCTTGGAAAATCCATTAAGCGTATCCAAATTTGGGCTTGAGTTTGGTGCTGCATAAAAGGATTAAAGTCCTTCGTCCATTGAGAGCGATGAAGGACTCCCGGTTTCAAATTCATAGTACCATGCACCCATGCCATTCTCATATCATCCAGTGAAGAGAACTGAAACTCAAGAAAGCTTCACATGTAGGGTTTCCATACATAATTTCCATAATTTCGAAAGCTTCAGAAATAATTCCTTGGCCGTGTAGGGTTTATCTCCCTTACTCATAACCATTCGGCCATGAAGTAATCACTTGCAGTCATCAACGCCCTTCTCATAATCCTCCAGGGAAAATCTTAATACTTAGGGAATCCCCTTTGGTTACAGGAACATGTTATTGGTCATCTATTGTACGTTGTTACAGAACCACATAGAGCCTGTGCAAAAGAAACTGCAGTGGTATGCACAGGTTTCTTCGGTTTGGGGTGAATTTCTTCCGCAACACACGCCAAGGGCACACAAAGGCCATTTTCGAAGCTGCACATGGGCCTTTCCCTGTCTTCTCAATCGTGAACGTGCCCATAGCCACACCTGGATCAAATTAATGGGAGATCGTGTTTCAATCTTTGCAACACCTAAGGCATCGCGATTGCAATCACCCCAATGTAATCAATCCAAGCGTATCACAGACGCTTGATGTCCACGAGAGATAAACTGGGAGGAGAGGAGCACAAGGCAGCCGCGAGATTCAAGGAAGAAGGAGGCCGCCGGGAAACCCTAAAGGCCAAACCCTAGCAGAGCCGTCTTGTTGTTAATAAATAATATTGATCTACTAGCATTACTTCTAATTACAAGGTAAAACCTCAAATAGGGAAGCTCACAAACATTAGAAGACACAAATTATGAATGTTAATCATGAAATAAAACGAAGAGTAAAGTAGTTTAATTACCACAGTATCTGAGAGAGTGAGATTAAGCTTGAGCATGAGAAGAAGAAATTAAAGTAGCAAAAGGAGGGTTGATGATAAGCAAAAAATAGGTTGAGCTTTTGAACTAGAGTGAACTGCCATGGCTATAAGTTAGTTTGTAGTAGAATCTCTCTCAAAGGGTACATTGGCATTACTTTTATGCACATACACATACTTATTTTCCACAATTTCCAACGCATAAAATAAATTAAAAAATGCAGCTGAGATGGTAAAAGATTGTGCCGAAGTTCATGTGTGGGGGCATAGTCTCTTCGTAACCAAAAAAAATGCATGTTTAGCATGAATAAAATAACCTAGTTTCATTTAGACTTAAAAATATGGACCTTCTTTTTCTTATATTCGTCTCACAGCAAGTACTATTTAACATAACCTGTTTCATAACACATTATAAAGTCTGATTTAAATCAAGATAGTAACATGTCAATCTTCTTTACAGAATGTTGTTACATGATAAAAAGGCCAGCAAAACAGGCTAGAATAAATGCTGAACGTGCAAATGGGTTCAATAGGTGAATGTGAAGATTTTTATACATTTTCTGGATAAAGAAGATTCTTAAGCAGGACCCTATAATCATATGATGTTAAGCCAAATTGATGATTCAAGTGCATTTAGAGTTCCAAGACTTCAGAGCTTCTACTATCACAAAATCTGCAACAAGTGGCAGCTCATTGAATTAAGGAAAGCTTCAATGGATAGATCTCATCACATGTATGTACCCACAACGAAAACTCTATTTTTGGCCTTTATCGTTGAAACCATAAATTTTCCCATTAAATACTTTCAGATCAATTAGAAAGCAAGAGTTCCTGTGATGTATAAGATCATAAAGATAATTCAGGAAGTTACAAAGAAATTGATATATAACGTCATAAACTGAATGTGCAACTCAAAAGAATGAATTGTTCACCAGAAAACAATGTGAAGAGCTAAATCACGATATGTTTCCACTTTACCCCAATGACAGTTAGCAAAAATTAAAGGGTAACCAGAAACGGCAATCTGAAAACACAACGACGTTAGAAACTCAAGTATTTATAGATAAGTGCTTATATATAAGATATTCATATAATAAAAAAAAAATAAAGTCAAATTGTTTTCATATAAGTTAAAAGTTGTTTTTATAAAAGTTCTAGGTTGATTGTATAAGCCATCTAGGAGTGCTTATGGAAATAACTTATGGGCATGTTTTCGCATAAGTTCTTACTTTTCTTAATTAACATGATTTTAAAAAAAATGACAAATGTTAGTAATTTAGTGTTAATGTTGTGGTCGGAGGAATTAAATTTTTCTTTGAATCAATAATGGGATTAATGCAACAATAATAAAAAAAAATCAACTTTATTATAAAGCTTCATACTCATAAACTTGTATCAAACTACCACCTACCAAAACTACAAAAAGAAAACTAAACTGACAAAGACACTATGAACTAAATTTAAGATTCGAAGTTATCCAATGTATGCCTACAAAATGATACAGAACAACATTGATACCTTACAAGAATAAATTCAAACAGCATAAAAGATCAATAACACAAACTTCAAAATCGGTAAGAAAGATTGATACCACAATTTTAAATGAAAACAGAAAAATGAAATGAAAAGATAAAAAAAATTTGTTTCAACATTACACAAACTGTTACAATATTCATTCCAAACAGAACATCAAATATGCATATCAGACAAAAATAAAATCAGTTGCGAATACAACAGAAAAAAAAAAAAGAACCGTAGAAAAAGAATCATTCATAAAACAATAATCAATCTCTTTTAGAACAATTTTCTCACATAAATATTACGGTGTTACTTCATATCTCGGCAGAGGAAATGTAATTTTCTTTGGACCAATCAAGTCCATCAAAAACAAGTTCTTGATGGACTAAGTTCTAGGCTTTACTCCAAATTTTGAAATCTCTATGGTCCTAATTATTCCCAAGGCTTGTTTTAGTCTTTTTTTTCATAGTTTTTGATTGATACAATCAATAATACTGATACAGCTTTTATCCATAATCAATATCTTTATGATCGAAGGTTCATAACTTTTTGAAATAGTGTACGATAACATTGTCTATATAAATTTATTAAGACGAATTTAAATATATTCCGGCAAGATCTTGGCCATGGTTATTGAGTATTGTAAGAAGCATCTTATAGTTCCAATCTCAGTCAAGGATCTATCATGAACCAACATGTTTCTTGCAATACTTAATAACCATAACCAAGATTTTGCCAGTTACATTCGAAATAGGGATTCCAGTGTCTGTTGGCACACTCGTCGTCAATCAAATGATTGATCGTCTGGGATTGCACTACCACCGCCTCTTCGATTTCAAAGGTCTCACCATCAGAACTCTTCAGGATAACCTTCTTTGACGACGATATTGATGATGATGCCATGACTTCTAAACCCTAGATTTGTGTCTTTCTCTAAGTTTGAAATGAATAAGCATGAGTGAGTACTATTTATAAAGCCCGCACCTAGGAATATGTTATTTTAAATTAAAAAAAATTGTTTAAAGAATGCTTTATTTTCAATTCAAAATATTTCTTTCTCCTCTCAAAAACAAATATTTTAATTAAAAAAATTGTTTCTAGATTATTGTATTTTCAATTAAAAAAATTGATTCTAGAACATTTATTTTCAATAAAAAAAATGTTTCTATAATATTTTATTTTCAATTAGAAAATTTGATTCCCCCCTAAAAAAATTGTTTCTAGAATATTTTTTCAATTAAAAAGAATTGTTTTTTTTTGTGGTGGCTGGGGTTCGAACCCCGGACCTTGCATATTTTATGCATTGTCCCTATCAACTGAGCTAAGCTCACGAGGACAAAGAATTGTTTCTCCACTAATAAAAATACTTTATTTTAGAATATCTTATTTTCAATTAACAAATACTCCATTCTTCTAGAGTATTTTATTTTCAATTAAAAATATTTATTCCTCCTCTCAAAAAAAGATGGATTTATTGAATATCTTATTTTCAATTAAAAATTTTGATTCTAGAATATTTTGTTTTCAATTAAAAATATTTGTTTCTCTTCTCAAAAGTCAAAACAATATTTTAATTAAAAAAAATCTAGAGTATTGTATTTTCAACTAAAAAACTTCTTTTTAGAATACTTTATTTTCAATAAAAAATTGTTTCTATAATATTTTATTTTCAATTAAAAAATTTGTTTCTAGATTTTTTTTAATTAAAAAATTTGTTTCTCCCCTCATAAAAATTTTTTTTTTAGAGTATTTTATTTTCAATTAAAAATATTTATTCCTCCTTTAAAAAAAATTGGTTTCTAGATTATCTTATTTTCAATTAAAAAATTTTATCTAGAATATTTTGTTTTCAATTAAAAACATTTGTTTCTCTTCTTAGAAAAAGATTTGTTTCTAGAATATCTTGTTTTTAATTAACTAATAATAATTTTGAAGAAAAAAAAATTGTTTTAGAACATTTTTGTTTTCAATTGAAAAAATTTGTTGTTTTTATTGATGAGGGAAGTATTCGCGGTGGCCAACGTATCGACGGTGGCAGCAAGAGGAAACCGGCGGTGATGGTGCGACGGATCTGAAGGTTGGTACAGTAGTGGTTGAAAAGGCAAAGGAATCATAAACCTTTAGTTTATTTGTTTTTCTTTTTTCTTTTCTGGGTTAAGTGGGTTTAGATGATGAATATGATGAAGGTTTTGATGAAGATGATGAAGAAAGATAATAAGAATTTTCAGAGCCAATGCCAAAATGATATGTGTACAACAGTTAACGTTTTTTTATTAAAAATAATGAAAATGACCAAAAGTTGTGACAGCGAAGAAATTAAAGGACTTAATCGGACATTTTATTACTTATGGGACCAAATCGATATTAAAAAACAACTTAAAGGAAAAAAATAGCAATTAAGCCAAAAATAAAAGATTTGTTCTTTTTGTTTGTTTTGACAATATAATAGATATTTTGTTTTTTTGAATAAAACTTGATAGATTTTTTTATAATAAACATTATATATAGCAGATATTGATCGAATGATAAATTGAATATGAGAATCTTTTTTCAACGTAGATAATTTTTAGGGAAAATTGCACTGACATCCTCTGAGGTTCCTTTAAATTACAAAATCACCCCCTCTATTTTTATAATAGACACAAACCTCCCTTAAGTTCTCTTAATATAAATAAGCACCTCCCTTTGGGACTTAACACCAACTTAACTCTGTTTGCTATTAATTCTATGATGGCCTCTAAATCTCAAGTCAACCCCTTCACGGTTGAGAAGTCTTCAGTTAGAGGATTTCGTTCATTTCAATGCCATTCAGAGTTGTACCGAGTGGCATCAAGAAGATTAAGATTGACACACCTTATGGAACTGGTAGTGGCATGGTCCTCCCTAATGGATTATGGACTTGATGCTTTTGGAAGAAAACAAAAGGGAAAGGGTGTTTACCAGTTTGTGCACAAATACGGTGTTAATGTTGATGGATAAAACCCTAATTACAAGCCTAAAGATTAGATTCTTCAGCAAACCGATTCCATAAAAAATGAGTGTTGTCACAAAATTCACTGTTTAAAGAAATTGGGTGTAAATTTGAATTACAATACATTGCTATTAGAAAAAAGGGCTGTTAGACTTTACAAATTCAATGATTTTGGTGATTTATATTTTTTGGGCAGCACCACTTTCATTCACAAACGAAGCACAACGGGAATAGAACAAATTTGGTTGATGAAATTGTTTTGGTGGAAGGGAGTGCAGACCAAAGTTTGAGTTTTTCTTTTATTTTTTAACGGCAATTTAACACTGTCATAGGGAAGGGAGGTTAGTGTTATTTGTTAAAATCGAAGGGAGGTAAGTGACATATTAACATACCTCAAGGGAGGTGAGTGTAATTTGCCCTAATTTTTAGCGTAAAAAAATCTATGGTCTAACGGTGAGCACGTACATTGTCTTAGCAATAATATAGAGGATATTTTTTCCCACCCTAACTTCTTCTCACACGCCCTATTAAATTCTAAAAATACCTCCGTTTGGTTTATAGAATCTGAACTTCTTTTTAAATTGGTTTATATTTTATTTGGTACTAGCGAAAATACAGACACTCGTGTGTCCATCTTTCTGCTCTTTTTATTGCGCTAACGTTTGAAAATTATTAACGGTGTTTTTTAATGAAATTTTAATTTTGATTAAAAGTAAAAATATAAATGTTTTTTACTTTCAAATTATAACAAATCAAACTAACCATGATTATTTATTTCAATGAAACCAACAATATCACAAAAAAATATAATCTAAATTCTTATTTTTTTTAACGACATCAACAACAATCTTTATGTAGATAAAATTGTTGTTTAAGGGTATAATTGAGATAATGGAAAAGTAAGTATAGATACACTCATGTAGTTTGTTACACTTTTTAAATGATAAAGGAAAGAACTGAACATTTGTGTTTGTTACACTTTTATTATAATATTTAAACTAGTATATTTACCCGGTGTTGCCCAAGTTAGGCGTATAATTAATGATGACCAAAATTTTGTATGTATTGTAACCGCAAATAAAATTCATCATGGACCAGTATGAGATGAATATTTTAATGGACACATGTGAATAGAACAAAATAAACAATATTTTAAGTACCCATAAATTAATAGATGCACATGCACATGAAATTAATTGGGTTTAGTAAAATTATTAATGCATATAGAATAAAATAAACAGTTTTAACCCGAACTCGCATAAACACATACCCTTATTAAATTAGTAAAATTATACAATTGTCGTATTACTTTAATAAAAATCTTCTCGTCATGCAATAAAATATAAATGGTTTTCCTAATTAATGATTTTTGTTTGATTAGTAATTTGTTGTCAAAGTAAAAGTGTGTGGTATAATATCTTTGTCTTATCAAAATAGAAGGAATATGTCTAAGAGGTGTCAGTTCAGTGGTAAGAGCTTGCTTTGTAACTTCAAGTGACATTGTCCAAATTTCACATAAAACAAATTATAAAATGATCATTAGTGCCACAATTATTAATAATAACGTTTAAGGAATAGGTTTACATAATTTCAATTATTTCGTAATAATGCATTTTTTTTATAAAAAATCATTTTACACGTCAATATTTACAAATATTTGTAAATACCTTAACAACCACTAATAGTCGTTTAGCAGATATTCATATGAATGTGAGAACGACATAAATATCATTTTTATTCAAATGAGAGTTAACTACTATGTATTCATGTGTATATCCATTATGATCTCTGATAACAATATAGTAACAACAACAATAAACTATATATTATTATAAAAAATAAGAATAATAAAGTAACGTTTCCATTAAAAAGAAATAATCTTGAATTATAAATAGAGGGGAAAGTATTGATAGAGTCAAGAGAATAATACAAACCTTACGATAATTGATTCAAAATTGATAAATATTTATTTGACATTCAAAATACTGCAACAAATTTTTGTTAATATATAAGAAAATAAACATTTAAGAAGAACAAATGAAAGAAATATTGATAAATTTAGCTTTTCTATTTTCACTTGACAAATGAAAATGAAAGATACACAAACCGTTTCAATATTAATTTCAAACAGAACAATGAAAACTAAATATCCCTTCCTACGCTTGAACAAATGCACAAAACAATCAAAACAACACAAAAGTTGTCACATATATTAAGTATTATGGTGTTACTTCATATCCTATAGGTGGACTTGTAATTTTCTTTAGAGCAATTAAATTCAACATAAACTAGTTTTTGATGGACCGAGTTCTAGGCTTTACTCCAAATTTTGGAATCTCTTTGGTCCAATTATTCCGAAGACTTACTTTTGACATTTTTGTCACAGTGTTATGAGAATTTGTTTTGTCATCCAAAAAGATTTAGCAGTACAGTTTGTTGTCCATTTGCCTTCCAATCATGTGTAATTTTATGATTCAATTATTTGGAGTAAAGCCTAGATTTTGACATTCAGTCATAAAGAGGTTGATTATTATAAGAACTTGTTGGTGGCAGAATCCAATTTGAACTTGATCACTCAAGGACATTAGCCCATGTGTAAAATTGTTCCACCATAGTTGATGATGTCTTGGAGTCTCAGTTAAGATTTAGACTTAGTAAAGTTGGTAGATAATGTGAAGGATGGTAAAGTTACAAACTTCTTAGTTGAATTCAATGATGTTTTGTGGTTGAAGTCTCGATTGTGTATCCGAAATGTGGATGAGTTAAGGAGGAAAATATTAGAACAGACAAATCATTCTTATATTATTCATCCAGGTTCTAAGAAGATGCATTAAGGCTTGCGAGAATTGTAAAGATGGAAATGAATGAAGATGAATGTAACAAATTTTGTCTCTAAGTTTTTTGTGCCAACAAGTAGAGGTTGAAGATGAGAAGCCTACAAGTTTATTTCAGCTCGTTGAAATACATGAATGAGATCTGAAAGATGTTGCTATGGATTTCATTACAACATGTTAACTAGTAACCTGGAAGAAAAAAAATTTGATATGACTTGGTGTGGGTGATTATGACCGTTTGATCAAGTTTAAACATATCTCAGTATCCTAAGATTTATTTAGAGGAGATAGTTTACTTGCATGGTGTGCCAATTTCTATTATCTCTGCCTGTGGGGTTCAATTCATTGCTTTGCTTTGAATGTTTTTCAAATATGAATTGGGAACCCTTTTGAATTTTAGTACAACTTTCGTCTTAATATTAATGGTCAATCTGTGAAAACTATATTAACGTAGAGGATATGTTTTGTTCTGGTGTTCTTGGTCTTTGAGGAATTTGAGATCGATATTTGGCAAAGACGGAATTTACATATAACAATTGACACTAATATAGTTTTCAGATGTTAGCACCATTTGAGGTTTTGTATTGCAGGCAGGGTAAGACTTTTATATTTCGTGAGAATGAATGACTACCGACCCTAGTTTTCAACTTAAACCAAATTGAATTGTTCAAATAAACATAGTTAGTTTAGGAATGGATAATCGTTTATTTGTGATATTATGTTAACGTTCTTCAAAACCTTCAAAGAATATTAGACCACCTAAGGAATTAGGGGTTGTAGTCTGAGAAGAGGGTCCTAAGTCAAGGAATTGATTAGGGCTATTTTGTTAACCATCGTGAAACTAGAGAATCATTTGTAAGAAATAGGTGCAGTATACCAATTAGGGGAACTCAGAGGATTCGAAAGACCTGATCTCATTTTTCTCCTTATCTTTTCCAAAACAATCTTATTTTCTGTTTATTTACTTTTTATGCACACAAACCCACTGCCTCGGACACTTATAAAATTTACACATCCTAGATAATAACCTTATTGCTAAATTGAGATTAACACAATCCTCATGGATACGAACTTATTTTATTACTCCAATGCATTTTTAGTACACTTGCTAAAAATTTATCAACCTTACCACTCTTCTAACTATCACCTAGGAAAAAAACATGAGTCATCACCACCCTCGTCGCTAGAATCCCAGCTCAAGGGAGCCTCCTCAAAGCTAACCAACGATATTGGAAGTTAATCCCCTACACTCAATTCAATGTTCCTTAAATTCACCCAACCAACGTAAATATTACTAATTTCATCTAACACTATTAAATAAAAACAACCACCATTGGAGTTAATTGTTGTTATGTCATCTACTACACCAACCCCCACTGGCAGCCACACACACATCCGACCTCTATCCAATCTCTACCAAAACAAGGTTTTATTATTCACTCTATTGAAGATTACAAAAGTGTTTACAAGCTACTTAATAAACACTTACTTCTAACAGTGCATTGGCACACCCCAACATCTCAACTCATCATTATTCCGGGAACCACCACCTTGTTGGTGAGAACCTCAAAAAAGGTTCTAGTTGCAGTAATCGCAACACCACTATCATGTCTTCTCACGATGCTTTATTGTGGATCAAAATGTTATAATTTGGATGTTTGCCTTCCAAAATTAAAGATATTAACACCAAGTTTATATTGAAGTGTTGAAAAAAATATATAAAAGTTAGATTCTATATTTACACTATTAAGTAAAGGTGAAAATTATTGAAGTGAACAATTGGATGCATTTCTAAGAAACAATGAATATGACAAAAAAGAAATTGTTTCATCATTTAGATAAATGCATCATCTCTCTTACAAGCATTTCATTTTCTCTCCAGGACAATGGTTCACATCAATAGTCTCAAATCTTCTTATTAGTAGGTAAAAATTATTACATATTTTATGGAATAAAAAGAAAACATTTTTAAGAAATGAATGTAGCTTTAACTATCCAATAGAGAATATTTTTTATACATGAGCTGCATAATATATGAGAAAAATCACTAATTATTTTATAGGTAAATATTTGTAGTCAAGATAAATTGTTAATGCAAAAAAGTATTGAAAGCCACACACTAATACACTTTTCTTTGCAATCAAACAAGTACTTTTTCTAAACAACGTAATTTAGAAGCATATAAGTAAATATGTGAAACCTAAGTCACACATGTAACACCCTCAAACCCCACATGCAATATTTAAAAATAAATCAACGTATAATCTCAAGGTTCAAGGTGTCACTTCATTTTTAAATCCATAAACAGTCATAATTAATCATAAGCATGAAATGTAATAAAATAGTTGCAGCGGATTCATAACATAAAAAAAACATAAACTCATTGTCTCAATATCTCAAATACATGATCATATGACATCAAAGTTTCCTCAAAACATAAAATTCATAAAATAAATAAACTCCCGACAAATCATAATCATAGCCTACTAAAAGACTCCAAAAGAAAGCATAAAAGCGAGGAAGCCTCAAGCTATCCTCAGGTACTCACGACGTTGAACACGCATCCTCAACCTACATGTCTATACCACAAGTGGCATAGGTAGAAATATGCAAAAGAGTGAGAAATACTCAATAAAAAGAAATCATGAACATAAGAATAGTTCAAGGCAACAAATATCATATATTCATAATCCAATTCATCAAACAATATCCTCATATAAATATACATATCAATTCTCAAACTATGATTCCAAGACATATCAAGTATTTACATCTTCACCTTATCACCAAAAATTCAATCCACTTTATTCACAATTAATTACCATCATTTCAAAGTACACAAATATGATTGGATATTCACATAGTCATATACACATCTTCACATAGGATCACATAATCAAACACATGACTCCCATATAGATTCATGTGCATGTAATGTTCTAGACAAGACTCTACATGCATGTGGTACCATTTTGGATATCGGAATTCTATTACCGAGTGATCCCTCATCTTTGTGATTACAAGACTATGAATGCATGGACTTCAAGTATAGACTCGGCATTGCACATCACCAAAAACTCATCATTATATAATTCACACCATTATATAATATCATACCATCATCTCACCATTGCATTATCAAATCAATACATCCACACATCAACAATTCATCATTATCATAATATCACACTATCATGTGTATCACACCAACATTCATCATTCACATCAATAAAATAACATTACTTCATTTAGCCAATTTACGTCTTAGACGATTTACTAGTTACACCTAATTAATCAATATTTCCTTCACATATCATTAATCGAGTCAATTAATATTCATCACCCAATCATTATCCTATAACCAATTACAAATCAACATGGCATGGTTCATTATATCACAAAGTCCGTCTATTTCTAAAGTTCGTCTAATTCACATATTTCATCTAGACCATGTTAATCATACTCACACATCCTCAATTAATCCCTATTAATCAAGTTTGGAGGTTTGGGGACCAACTATGCACTTTTGATACAATTTAAAGTCAAAAAAATAAAGTTTTGAATACTAGAGGGTCAAGCACAGCTGTGCCCTCCAGAGTCTCGATCATGCTTGAATTTTTGAAAAATTCAAGATTTTAACAGCTGATCCACGCGGCCGTGCCAAGTAGGCGCACAATTGTGCCAACCTCTCAGGATAGTATTTATGAAATTTGCGTTTTCGCGCGTAAAACTTCGTTTTCAAAACCGTTTTTGATCCCATTCACGCCAAATTCGTCCCAAAACCTCAAACTAACATTACCTAATTACTTACACCTTAATCAACTTATTTCAACTTCCTTCAACATCAATTAACTCAATTAATCACCTAAAAAAACTTATAGCTTAAAAAACCAATGTTTCACTAATTAAACCCCACACCTAAACAAGTTAACAGCAATAACACCATATCATATTCACCTCAACATAACAATAACTTCACCAATTCAATCATGTACTCCAGTTCATCAAAACAACAACTTCCATGATTATTACCGTTTTCTCAAAAAAAATCACCACAACACAACAATTTAATCCAAACACCACATTTAGCATGATAACTTCATGAACTTCAACATAAATACTCAGCCAATAGCATATCAAAGAGATGGAACATGAATTGAACATTATTCATCAACAACATCATGAATTTAACATAATTAAGTTAAAATTTCAAAAGCACTTATTCAATATAACCAAACATGAGTTTTAGCACAACAACAACATAATTTCACAACTTTTATCATACCCAAAATTAACATAACTAATGGAGCACGACAATTAACTTAAGTCATCATTAATTCATGAAATCACATTAAACGCAACAACCAAGATTCTACCCATATGAACATTAATTCCTAGAGAAGAATAGTTCTCACACCCATATCTTATAATTCCAAAAGCTAAGTTTTCCTAACTTCAATCTTCCCCTCTACTTTGATTCTCTTAAGCTTTTCTTCTTTTCTCCTCTTGAGCTCTTCTTTCTTCTTTTCCTTTCTCTATTCTCTCTCTAGCCTCCAATTTGTAAACTTGACTAATGATTTCACAAACTATGGTTATTATGACCACTACTAGTCTTTATACGCTCACCAATTGGGCTTAGTTCACTTACTCCTATTGAGCTTAGTCTTATTCTTACTAACAAATAACACTACTCGTTCTAATTCACTTAATTCTCCCTTTTAACCATTTACCTCTATTTTAGTAATTCTTTAATGTTACTACTCACCTCATTAAAAAAAACTTCACCTCTAAATTACTAAAATGTTCTTCACTCCCAAAATTACCAAAATACCATGAATTCCTCTATTTCTACTAAAAACCAATTATCTAAACAATTCGAACACATCAAACAGTTAAATAAATAACAAAACAATTAAATAAATAATATCCTAAAAATTGGGTCATTACAACACATGATGACTAAATCACACATATGAATCAAATATGGAATGATTAGACACGAAATAATGACTTGAGATTGTGTTTAACATACCTAATTTTTTTTTGTTAAATCATCATAAAATTCAAAATAAAAAATAAATTTAGATATATCCACCTGAAAGGGTTTGCAAAACAAATACCTGAATTCATTCAAGGCAGTATATTGGGCAAAAATCTAGGATCGACCTCGCCAAATGGCACTGTCTCATCTCCATTACCATTCATCATCGAGCCCATCAACAATTGACTTTCAATGTTGTCACCATTATTCATGGTCATCCCAGCATGGCCATGACCCATCCTTGCCATTTCCTCATTCCTGGATGTCAATGGTGGTGCCATTTGGAGTTGAATTTCATGTTGACCATTATTATCCTCTTCTTCCAACCTTCTACCAACCTTCTTCAATTTCTGGTCAATCAACCAACAAAGATGTTTTGAATCAACCAATGACATATTACTCTGCATAAAGCTACCTTCATAAAGACATTGAAATATGAGCATTTCCATCTCTTTCTCCTTGTTGTCATGCCTTCGTATCTTCAGTTTCTCTTTGGCCTTTAGAACACTTTCTTTCATATATGTCTCTTGATTCACCATTTTCTTGCTCTTATCCCTTTCAGACATTGTTCTGAATTTGGAGAGCACTGTTTGGACTCCTTCTGATGATGGCCATATCTTTGGTTTGGGCTTGTAGGGTCCATAGACTATGGCACAGGCTTCAACTCCACACAGAGTGCTTAGTTCATAAACCTTCTTCAATAGACCCTTCCACCTGTTATTGTATGTTGCTTTCCTAGATGCATCATTGACAATGAAAGCAAGTTTCAACTTTTTCCTAGCCATTGTTTTGAAAATAACAAAGGAAAACGAGTATTGAGAAAAAATGTTTATTGGTGTGGCTTTTCTTGTTGTGAATAATGTTTTTTTATTTTTTTATATAGACAAATTTGATAAAAACAGGTTAGGTTCTAGATGCTACTTTGTGTGTGTGACTCATTTCCAACTGGCGTTTTAATTAGTTGTAAAATGTCACTATTTTGGCTTACCATCAAAGAAGGATAGAAATTCAACTGCATTTATGACCTTTAATTATATATTAGCTGGTATTAGAGGGCTACCTTATGTATAAATTTTTTATTGCTTTTTGCAAGGATGTATCACAAATAGGATTTTCCAATAGATATAACAATAAGAGGTCTATCTTACTCTCAATAGTAGTAAGGATCCTAGATATTAGAATAGGATTTGTTTACCTTTTAATTTTTAAAAGCATATATTTATATTAGTATATTATGATATTATAAATAAGAATTTTTATTATTTAAAGAATTTTTTTTTATGATATACTATATTCATATCATATTACCAAGAATTATTAAGTGCTTGATTATTTTATTGAAATAATTTTTAGAAACTGTTTTTTCTTATATATATATATAGACACACATATATGTGTGTATATAAAATCCAACTGTCATTTTTGAGCTGTAAAATGGCACTTTGTTGGCATACCATCTGTTCTGGACCAGCTAGCAGCTCAATATCGCAAGGCCCATTAAGTGAAGGATCAAGATAAGGCGCGATGAAGGAGCACGCGAAGTCAAGTGCGGATCACAACGTTGGAGCACGCCTAGACTCCATCTCCACCAGAAAATTGGTGTTTACACTTGAAACAAGGCTAGAAAACACAAATAAAAGACCTAAATGCCCCTTGGTAGTTAACTGTCGAAGGAACTAACCGGCGGTTGTTAACTGCCGCGGAGTCCATCGGTAGTTACTGTTTTTCACACTTTACTTTGTTGTTTTAGGAGTTGTCTATTAGCCAAAGACTTTGTCATATACAAAGACACCAACTTTGACCACATCGATGTAGCGGTAGGTTCCTTTGCGACATCCCTCAAAACATTGTTCCCGAGGCACAAGACATTGGTACTCCTAGCCTTGTCCACCATCTCGGTCTTCTCTTCTTATGACATGGTTACCGGCAACGCACCTTCACCCTCCAAAGCTTTCTCATACTTATTTGTATAAAAAACGCTTGCATCTTCACCTTCCATAACCCGAAATTGTTACTTCCGGTGAACTTCTCAATATCCCACTTTGAACTCATGGTACTCATTAAACCAATTCACTCCTTTGCCGCACGGTGGGCGCCAATTGTTGTGAATTCGGTCAAAATCCAAACCTTCAATAAAATTTAGATTTGTGGGGCAAGTATCAATGGAAACCAATAAGCAAAATAACCACAAGCAACAACAACAATCTAAATCTAATTTAGAATCCAAGTGCATAGCAAAACCACAATTAAACCAAAGAATAAACAATATAAAGAGAGTAGAGAAAAGATAACGACACCAAGAAATGTTTACCTAGTTCAGTCCAACAATGACCTACTCTGGAGGAGATATTGAACTCTCCAATCCACAATAAATTAGTTCTTTACAAAGAGATACAAAAGGTTTACAAGAAATTAGCTTCAACAAGCTCACAAAGAGTAAACCCTAATTTCTACCATTTCTTCCCAGTCTTTCAAATGAACAAGACACTCAACGATTTTCACTCACCCAAGGTGTTTACAATTGTTTCCCAACTTTAGAATCTAACCCCCAAAAGAGAACCAGCCCTTAGCCTTTGATTACATAAAGATCTTCTCTTTTTGTTTCCCAAGACTCACCCAAGTTGCTCACAAATGACTCTCCACTCATGTGTTTCTAAACCCCATGAATCTCTCCCCAAAGGCACGAACCCTTTTCTAAGAGCCCCCTTTCTTGGGTTCTCTAAGATTCACATCTTAAAGCTTTAAACCTCAACCAAAGACCCTCATCCTTTAGTATTTAAAAGTCCTACAAGTTCCCACCTTTGGTTTCCATGATATTCCAAAAGCTTGCTCAACAAATGAAGTGTGAAAACTTAAATAGTACATAGCGACTGACAAAATCACGCTACGATTGTAACGTACGACCCAAGGTACATAAACCATATCTACAAATCACATTACGCCTGCCACAAAGCGTGTTACGATTTTGACACCAAAAGAAACCATTCATTTTGCCACGAAAATTGCGATGTGCCATCAAAATCGTATTACGCCATCAAAATTGCAACGAAATCGCGTTACGATTTTTAGCTTTCACAACACACTAATTTTGAGTCATTTTTCAACAATTCTCTAGCTTGACTCTAAATTGGTGATGATGTCAATTTAACCATCAACCACCATTCTCATTTTCATTTACCCTTTCTTCCGACTACACCAAGTAGCTCCACATGCTTCCACCCTTATACCTCGGAATTCCTTCCGCCCTCTTGAAGATCCTTGCATCCAACTACACTAGGAGTTTAGGTAGTTCCACAAGTCTACACCAAACCCTCTTCAACCACTTAACGTCTCCCGCTTCCTTGAATATCACCATGCACCCAATCACCCTTGGTCTTTTAGGCAATCACACAAACCACCCATACATTCTTCAAACCCCAGAATCCCTTCCACCCTCTTAAAGAATTCCCTTGCTCACAACTATAGCATAGCACCTAAGGTCTCCATAGTCGTACCATTCCCAGTGTCATCAACTCCACCTCAAGCTGATCTTTCTCCACCTCAACTTCCACTATGCCTTTAACCTTGCAACCCCACCTCAAAGTTTGATCATGAGTATTCTTCTCACTGCCTCTCCAGGCTGATGTTGAGTGTTTAATAACTCTTTAGAAGACCACCGCTCTACAAGGCATCATTACCAAATTGAGAAACATCACCTTCTTCATACTCCCAACAACAAACTACCAAAGCACCCGCATCCTCATACTCCTCGTAGAAAACTTCACAGAGTTGTCATTGTCCTTTGGACAATCCTTCTTGAAGTGACCAAACTTGTGAAACTTAAAGCACTTATACTTTAACTTGTTACCGCTCTTTGGGCTTCCCTAGTTACCTCTACCTCCACCATTCCTTCTTCAAACACTTAGGCCTTCGCTGTTTTCATCCACTCTCAAGTCATTGGACTTGGTCAACTCCTTGGTTCTCAAAGCCGCTTGGACTTCCTCCAAGGTGACAATGCCTTCTTTGCCATAGAGCATGGTATCCTTTAAGGATTCAAATGATCTCGGTAGAGAAAACAACAAGAGTATAGCTTTGTCTTCATCCTCAAGATGCACCTCAATGTTCTCCAAATCCTCAAGGATTTTGTTTAACTTCATTATTTACTCCATCACGGTCTTTGACTCCACCATCTTGAATGAGTAGAGTTGTTGCTTTAGGATTTGCTTATGAGCCAAAATCTTTGTCGTATATACAGACTTCAACTTTGACCACATCGATGTTGCGGTAGGTTCCTTTGTGACATCCCTCACAACTTTTTCCTCGAGGCACAAGACAATGGTACTCCTAGCCTCGTCCACCATCTTGGTCTTCTCCGCTTGTGACATGGTGACCGGGAACGCACATTCACCCTTCAAAGCTTTCTCACACTTTTTGTATCAAAACCGCTTGTATCTTCACCTTCCATAACCTGAAATCGATACTTCTGATGAACTTCTCAATATCCCACATTTTGAACCCATGGTACTCACTAAACCAATTCACTCATTTTCCCCACAGTGTGCGCTAATTATTGTGAATTCGGTAAAAATCCAAACCTCACATCAATAAAATTTAGATTTGTAGGATAAGTATCAATGGAAACTAATAACCAAAATAACCACAAACAACAACAAAAATCTACATATAATCTAAAATCCAAGTACATAGCAAAACCACAATTAAACCAAAAATAAACAAGATAAAGAGAGTAGAGAAAAGATAACGACACCAAGAAATGTTTACCCAATTCGATCCAACAATGACATACTCTGGGGAGAGATTGATATCTTCAATACATTATCAATGAGTTCTTTACAAAGATATACAAAAGAGACACTCAATGATTTTCACTCGCCCAAGGTGTTTACAATTCTTTCCTAAATTTAGAATCTAAACCCCAATAGAGAACCAAACCTTAGCCTTTCATTACATAAAGATATTCTCTTTTGGTTTCCCAAGACTCACCCAAGTTGCTCACAAATGACTCCCCATTCATGTCTTTCCATACCCCATGAATCTCTCCCCAAAAAGTACCAACCATTTTCTAAGAGCCCCCTTCCTTTAGTTCTCTAGGATTCACATCTTGAAGCTTTGAACCTCAACCAAAGACCGTCAACCTTTAGTATCTAAATGCCCTACAAGTTCCAGCCTTTGGTTTCCATGAGATTCCCAAAGCTTGCTCAACAAATGAAGTGTGAAAACCTAAATAGTACACAATGATAGACTAAATCGCGTCATGATTGTAAAACCGTGTTACGATTATAACACACGACCCAAGGTACAAAAATTTTATCCACAAACTGTGTTATGCCTGCCACAAATCGCGTTACAATTTTGACACCCGAAGAAACCATTCATTCTAACAATAAAATCTTGACGCGCCATCAAAATCATGTTACGCCACCAAGATCGTGACGAAATCGTGTTACGATTTTGAGCTTTCACAACACACTAATTTTGAGTCATTTTTCAACACGGAGGTCAAGGAGTCTCAAGTTGCTTAAAAAACCCAAGAATTCTAGGCTACCGTTTTTTATAAATTGATTCATGCTGAGGTTCAAATACTTTAGTTATTGCAACTCAATCAAAGATGCACTAATCTCACCATGAAAAGGACCAAACTAAGCACCACTTAGATCAAGCATTACAAAATGGCCAATTTGATTGTTGCAAAACAACTCCTTCCCATTCACACCAATCATCACTCTTCCTATCCCACAAAGATAAAGGGTAAGCATCATCCGCCACAAAGCATGCCTTTAAGTCAAGGAGGGCATGTCTCTTCATCTCTATGCAACCAACTTCTTTTGCAACTATAGTTCCATAGCAGTTGTACAAAAGAAGGTCCAACTGCAACAACAAGTTCTAACCAACTTAACAGATACAACACTCACCATGGTGTTTTTCACAAGTGATCAAGCCAAATTTCTCGGTTCACAAATTCAAAACAAACTTGTTAGTTAGTAATTTTAAATCATATTAGTATTTTATTGCTATGGATGGCACAACCTTTTCTTTTTCTTCTTGTGAAGATGACATTATTATTTGATAATAACACTTCATTTAAGCCAAAAAGGCTTAAATGCACTTTTGGCCCCCTATTTTCAAAATAGCACATTTGGCCCCCCAAGTTTCAGCCCTTTTGCCAAACCGTGACACCCCCCCACCTGATTTTGACTCAGTTTTGCAAAGGGGCTGAAACTTGGGGGTCAAATGTGCTATTTTGAAAATAGGGGGGCCAAAATCGCAAGTTTGTGAAACTTGGGGGGCCAAAAGTGCATTTAAGCCTTGGAAAAATTAGTAAAATTGAAATACTTGACTACGAAACTCTTTTTATATCTTATATTCTTTGGTGTTTGTCCCTTTGTAAATGGAGCACTCTATTATGCCTCTATCCCAAGTTATTAGACTATAGTTAGTTAGAGTGTTTGGGAAGCTTGGTTAAGAGTTAGTAAGAGTTAGTTACACAACTAAACTCTATATATAGGAACACTCATGTATCATTTCAATCATCTTTTATACAATTGTTTCTTAGTAATGACTCCTAGAGAGAATAACACAATCTATCTTTCCAATGCATTTGACCTAGAACCATGGAATCCTTTGATTCATAACATGGTATCAGAGCGCTATGGAGATAACGATTTTGATCCAGTTTCTGATGACGAATATGATTCTGATGGTGACGAAGAAGATCTTAAAGCTTTTGCATCAGAAAATTCTTGTTCTTCCGCTTCGCAAGTTTCGATCATTTTCGGTAGTTTCGGCGATTCAGTTTCTACTCCTTCTTCACCATGGATCGCACCAGTCGTTGATGGATTCACCATCAAGGTCGGTGACATCCCTTGTTTTTTGGAAGATTCTTGTTGCATCGATCACAAATTTGTGTTTGATGTTTCAGATGAAAACCAGAAGATTCAAGATCGTGATTCAGAGTTAATTGTTTCTGCCAAATCCAAGAATTCGACACATCGTGAATTTGAGTTCAACTTTTCTAAAGCCACATCCAAGAGCTCGAAGCATCTCATCATCAATATTGTTTTCTCATGCTCCGGACCTGTTTACAACGCTTCTGTCTTCGTCGGAAAACAGGAACAAGTTGTAGTAACAGTCAAGAATCAGTTTCAGTTCTTCGATCTATATGACGAATCAATTTTCGATTTCGATCCCGGTGGAAGAATTGGTTCGTTCTTGTTGTTCTCCGTTTTCGCAGTTTTCCAACAAATCTGATTCCGTTTATGGTGAATACCATGGGACAGAGGGAAGAAACGAACTTTATGCCTTGTTGATCGTACACTTTCATCTGCAACGCTTCCAGTTCCAAATATTCTTTCTTCCTCGTTTTCAAACTCCATCGCAGTCAAGACAGTTTGTCCAGAAGAAAGAAAATTCGAGCAAAAGCACGTTCTTGACGAATCAATTTTGGACGCGTTTTGTTTCAGTTCTGAATAGCGTTTGGATTTGCTTTACATCTTAAGCTGTTTTGAAGAATCACATTGTCGCGGTGATTTTTTAATATCAAGCCATTAGATTGGTCTTGAATCTCAATTTGGTTACACCACCGATCTTTTATTTTCGAAGGGGGAAGGGGAAAAGAAAGACTAACCCTATAAGAGATCAAGGTTCGGAGGTTGGTTACGCGAATGGAAGGTGTTAGCACCCTAAACGTCTATGGTATTCCATAGGAACCTCTTGTTTTTAATTATCTTGTGCTAAGTTTATTGCTTATTTATTAATGGCCTAAAAGTCTAAGTGTGAATAAATAAAGAAAAGGGAAAATAGTTTTTTCATTTTTTATTGATTTTGAAAGACATAAGTCTTTTGCCTGCATACCCAGAAATGGGATCAAAATCATGTAGTTCACTTTAAAAAGCCGAGTAATTGGTTAAGTTGATTTTAAAGTTTGAAAAAGATTTTTAAGAGGATAAGATGCCGAGAAGGCATAGAAGAATAAAATATGAGGTTAATTGATTTTAATTAAAAGGAAACCAAGTCTAAGTATGGTTTAAGATAGATTAAAATTTGATTAAGAAAGAAAAGGAAGAAGGAGACACATGGGTTAAAATCCAAGTTTTGTTAAGAAAATATTTTTGGGTTTTTGCATATTTGAATGTTTTTGGAAATTTGATTATTCTAAGTTAAAAGTGAGCTAAATAAAAATCTAGACGTAACGTAATAAAATAAAGCGCGAAGAAAATTACAAAGGATATTGGATCCAAAGTAAAATCCTATTCCTTGGAATTAATACTAAAATTATTAGTTGTTTGATTTTAAGGTTTTTAATTAGTCCATAATTAACCCTAATTTGTCTCTAATTCATTTTGGTCTCGATTGCGGTTATGACATAAAGCGGAATAAAATGACAAGAAAATATGTACATCATTCCTAGATACATTCTAAAGTCTCAAAAATATGAATGACAAGAAAAATAAAATGCATAAATGTATTTACATTAATCCTAAGTACATTCAAAATCATAAAATTTAAACAAATTAAAATAATAAAGCACTAATAACAAAATAAAAATGCAAATGCAAAAAATGAGTAGACATGCTAAATAAAGCAAAAATGAAAGAAATAAAATATGCATGAAAATATTTTTAAGTCTAAATAATCTAAAAAATGGATGAGACTAAATAAACTAAAAATACATGAAATAAAGTTAAAACGCTAAATAAACTAAATAATGAAAATGCATGATGTAACACCCTATTTCTATTTAAGCGATAAAACACGCGAATAAAGTATTTATTCAAGAAATAGACGTTACGTTTGTTGGAACAAGGGTGTTTCACAAGTCACCTATTGAGTTTTGACAATAACAAGGTATCAAAATAATCAATTGGATATGCTAAACAATTTGTTCAAGTGTGCAGGATCTATAATCAAAGTACTATTCTTAGAGATTCTGATTGAACAAGTTCAAGAGCAAAGGAATTTATTTGAAGCTTAAAGCATCTGGAAGACTGCGTCTGAAGAACTGCGTCTGAAGTGCTGCGTCTGAAGAACTGCGTCTGAAGAAACGAGTCTGAAGAAGAGCTCCTAAAGACACATCATCAGAAGCGCTAGTTATCAGAAGCAAGAACATCAGAAGCGCTGAACATCAGAAGCATATCTCGCCAGAAGCTACTTCACCAGAGTTGACAAAGGACAGTGTACGAAGTGTACGGCC
>Ga0228710_1000699_pt1 | contig 45332 bp, 18 predicted proteins | sample MedpolnodulmetaG_FD_177995 | JGI IMG/M metagenome (GOLD analysis project Ga0228710, IMG submission 177995) | Root nodule microbial communities from Medicago polymorpha collected in Santa Monica, California, United States - pink nodules | ecosystem: Host-associated > Plants > Roots > Nodule... | reverse complement strand
AAAACGTGAGAAACTTTGGGAACAAGTAATTCATCTAGTACAAAAATATCACAATTGTGTACCAAAATATATCATATTGAGTACAAAAATATATAATTTAGTACATAAATATATTATTCAGTACATATTATTGAGTATCAAAATATATTTCAGATCAAGCGCTAAAATATGTTAGATTGCCTACCAAAATATCTTAGATTGTGTTCCAAAATGTTCTAAATTGCGTTCTAAAATATTTTCGCAAAACTTGGGGACAAAGAAAGCACTTTTAAATAATGATTAAATTAAATAAATAATTTATCATTTCCAAATAATACTTTTCTAGTGCTTATTTCGCTCACACAATTATGTACCCCTATTAATTAAAGATACACCCCCACTATATAATCTTAGGTCAAAAATTGGGGTATGACAAATCTTTACTTAATTTTAATAGTTTTTTTAGTCCCTATAAAAAAAACTATGCATTCAATTTTAGTCCCTACTAAATCCGAATTTGTTGAATTATACATAAACTCTTACGCTTTTGAACAACTTTTTGTAGACATGTTAAGAACATCAGTAAAAGTTTCTCCGCAAAAAATTAGTTCAAAATTTGATTTCTACGTTCAGATTTTCGTGACTTTTATACTGAATTTTTGTCATTTAAAAAATTCATATTTAATTCATCTCATGTTAAAAAATTCTAAATTTTAGAAAATGAACTTTTTAAAATGTTCTCAACATGCCTCCAAAAAATCGCTCAAAAAGTTAAAAGTTTAAAGATAATTAAACAAATTTAGTTTTAGCAGGACTAAAATTACATGTAATTATTTCTTGTAAGGACTAAAAAGACTATTAAAATTAACTAAGAATTAAACTTAAAAGTTCTCAATTTTATAGGACTAAGAACATATTTAACCAAAAAGACCACGATAACAGACAAAAAAAATAAAATATACCAGGAGGTATATTTCAACGATGCTGAGTCCCCACCATAATAGTAAAGCGTTTTTTTGGGCTAAACCTAAAAAACCAAACAAAAAACAACAAAATTTCTTTCTTTTTTTGGTGTACAAAACAACAAAATTTCGATGCTGCAGTATCACCATAATTTCTAAATACAGAAAGAAAATACATATTGAAATTATAAAACAAAAAGTTTTGTTTAGACCAGTTACAAAAAACACTCATCGAGTGTGGATTTTTAATTTGAACTAAACAAATAAAAAAAAATTAATTATCCAACGACCCATTCCAAAATTTATTTTAAAAGACGACCTAATAAAAAATCAAACCGAAAAATGATAATTCAAAAAAGAAATTGTTGAAATTATCTTAAATCTTAATCCATTCGTCGGCAAGCAAATTGTCGCGTAGCCGCCACAGCGTATGTTAGTCAACTTATCCATACACTACGCCGCGTTGTTGTTTCAATCACTCTGACCTGGCAGCACACGTCACGCGCTCAAATCAACGCGTATACCCCACCACTTCCTTCTCCAAAAACTTCAAACAAAAAACGTTCAACAAAAAAAACACTCTTAAACAAACCTTAAAACATACGTTAAAACTTGTTCACAAGTGTCACAAAAAAAAATTCAATTCACCGCAAATCAAAAACAAAGACCAACCCATTTTTATCTAGATTCATCCAATACCCACTTTTCAAAATCTGATTTTTTTTCTTTCACAATGGAATCAAAGAATCCAACAAGATTCAAGCTAGGAAAACAATCATCATTAGCACCAGAAAGACACCGTGAAGAAGATGAAGTTCATCATGATGGTGCTGCTACTATTGATCCTGGTGTTAGGTTGATGTATTCAGCGAATGAAGGTGATGTTGATGGAATTCGTGAGGTGCTTGAATCAGGTGTTAGTGTTAATTTTAGAGATGTTGATGGAAGGACTGCTCTTCATATTGCTGCTTGTCAAGGGTTGACTCATGTTGTTCAGTTGTTGCTTGAGAAAGGGGCTGATGTTGATCCTAAAGATCGATGGGGGAGCACGGTAATTTGTTGTTAACCTCTTTAATTACTGTTTTTATTAAGATATGATTTAGTTTAGTTGACTAATTGGTTAAGATTTTGTGTTAGATTGTATTGATGTGGTGAAAAAATGGGAGGAGTAGGGTGTGGAATGTCATTAGTGTAAGATAGATAGATTGGTTAGGGTTTTGATTAGATTAGGCTATGTTTAGATTAACAACATAATGAAGTACTTATCATATAAGTGCGTAATTGCTTATGTATAAGTTATTTCTATTACCAAAGATAGATAAAATAATGTCAAACTGTTTTTCATATAAGTTATAAGTTTTTTTTTATTAGCTATCCTGGATTTTGGTAATAAGCTAGAACTGATAGAGATGGCAGAAGCTGTCTTCGTAAGCTCTTTCAAGCAGTCTCACGAGTACTTATGTTAGTAGATAAACTGAAATAAGTCAATCCAAACATGTTGTTAGTGTTGTTATTATTTCCAAATAATGTTAGAATAGTTTTCATTTGGCTTACAATGGTCTAAATCTGGCTTCAGCCTTCAGGGCAGTTTTGTCTTGGTTTTATGTTGCTTGGCTAGTCTTGTATTATGCATTCATTCTTTTACATTGTAATGCCTGAATAACTAACTGTTTAGGCTTGATCTTGAGTATGCCTGAATAAATCTATGTCATAGTTGCCCTTCGATGCTGTCGCTGTTCGAGAGATACTAACACATAACACTAACAGACAATACATCCAGTTAGATTGGTGGCCATAAAAAATTGCCGAAAACACACAATCTTAGTTGTTGATGAAAATCGAATGCTTGTATTTGAAATTGTATTTTTAATTTGATTTAGCAGAATATGAGCCATTCATTCTTCATTAGCGGTTGGAAAGTTGATTGCAGTGATTATAGAGTTTGGTGACTACAACCGACATACCTTTGAGTTCTATTGGAATTCTTCAAATAAAAAAAAATTAAAATAGGGGGTAGGGGAGGAAATCAGATCTGTTACTTGCCCTGCTCATAGACTGAAAATAGGGGGGAAGAAGAGCCATTGTAATATTTTATGTGTGCATCTTGTTCATTTCGAGGCCATTGACGAATTGTTTTGGTTTGATCTTGACTTCTTTAGAAAAACAAAAAGTTAAATGATTCACTGTATATGCGCACGGACCTCTTGTCATTTTTCTTAACTTAAAGTGGAGAAGGGTGGTGTGCGCAAAGCATGCATTTGGCAGTGTGGTTTCATATGCTTTTCAAAAGCAGATGATTCTGTTTCACATAGGCCAAATAATTCTCTGCTTAAAACACATTTGCATGATGGGAGTATAAACATCAAGAGGGTATAATTATTATGAAATTGAGAAATTGTTAGGATATAGAATATAGGTATTAGGTTAATTAGAGTAGTTAAGAGTTAATTAGTAGAAAGCTAGTTAGTAAGTTGATTAGTTTGTTAGCTGGTTGTTAAGAGTTGTTATTTTGGTTCTTCTTTAAAAAATAGCCCTCGATTGGTAGAGTGTAGATGGGAAAGATAGCTTCGAATGATTAAATTTTGTGACTTAGAAAATTATCTAGTGTGAAAGGAGAGTGCTCCTTTGGGGTAGCCTTGTGTTCAAGGTTGGCATCTTCATCTTCATTGTATACATTTTGCATCTTCTCTTTCAATCTCTCTACACCGATAAAAAATCCTTCATTTGTTTGCAATCATTATTCATTTGAACCTGTTTTTACACCACTATTCAAGGGATTTTTTCTTGTTCAAAGAAAGGATCCTAACAAAATGTGTTTATCTTCATTGTATACATTTTGCATCTTCTCTTTCAATCTCTCTACACCGATAAAAAATCCTTCATTTGTTTGCAATCATTATTCATTTGAACCTGTTTTTACACCACTATTCAAGGGATTTTTTCTTGTTCAAAGAAAGGATCCTAACAAAATGTGTTTGATCCGTTGCTGCAAAGCGTATAATAATAATTATGACAGTTCCTTATCCTCGCTTCATTTGCAATGAAATGATGAGCATATTCAAACTGTATTACATTTCTGCTGATTTTTTTTTATACTCTTATCTTTGGGATTCCTCCTTTTCCCTTCTCTCTATGCAACAACAGTTAAGGTTATAGGGTTTTTGTCATTTAGATATAGAGAGAAAAGATGGAATGAAGACTCTTGAATTATGAATATGGTTTAATATGATTGATGATTATGGTTTGATACATAAAGACCAAACACCAACTCTTATTTATTCTAATGCAAGATTTAAAATCCTAATTATACAGGGAAATATATCATGGGTTCAAACATGGAATATAGAAACTAATCATAAGAGATAGTGTTAGGATATAGAATAAAGGGAAATTGGACTAGTTAAATTAGTTATGAGTTGTTAGATAAGTTAGTTAGTTACTTGTTTAGTTAGAGAAATATTTGTATAAAACTTGAATACAATGATAGAGCGGGGATCTTTGAATATTGCAATCAATTGTGAGCAGAGTATTTTCTATTTTGATGGGGAAACCCTTGAGTTCCTGAAATATAAGCTGATTCTAAGATAATATAAACTATAAGATATTTTCATATTTTTTAACAACAATAATGATGGAGTCTTCTATATGGATTGAATTTGAAAGTAAATTGCTTTATTTGTATGTATATAATTACTGGACTGGTTATTAATCTCATGTCTCTCAAACAGCCCCTTGCAGATGCTATATTTTATAAAAACAATGATGTGATCAAACTATTGGAGAATCATGGAGCAAAGCCTCTGGTGTGTGCAAATTGAGGATTGTTGCACTTATTTTTCTTTGCATGAGTTTTTTTCTTCTGAATTCTGCTAATGAGTGGCAATATATGTGAATATACTGTTTCAGATGGCTTCTATGCATGTTAATCATGCCCGTGAAGTCCCTGAATATGAAATCAATCCTAAAGAACTTGATTTCACCAACAGTGTGGAGATAACAAAGGTAAAACACGTCATTATAATTTATTATTTTTCTTTTTAACGGTCAATTTAATCTGTCTTTAGATTATTTTATTTCAAAATCCTCGGAGAACTGATAAGGTTTTCTATAACAGCATCTCTTTTATTGTCCGATATTTCAATTTATAATACAAACTTTTGAATGTGTGTGGTTTAAATTTTTTTCCCTTTCAATTATCATATTAGTTTATTGTTATGTTTGTAGCTGTAAGCTCATCTGCACATAATGATCTTTTTATGATAAATTTGTTTATGACCATTTACCATCTCATGGGAACATAATTGTTGAGAAACTGGCTAATTCCACTTTCTAAGAATTTGACTGCTGTTGAAAGTACCTGGGTCAAGCTTGCTATTCATTTTTAAAAAGCTTATCCTCTACAGTACTTAATGAAGGAATCAATCTTCAATTCCATTGCATGTATATGATTCTTCCATCCTATGATATTTTCTTAACTGGCAGGGGACTTTCTGTCTTGCGTTGTGGCGTGGGACTGAGGTTGCAGTAAAAAAGCTCGGGGAGGATGTGAGCAGTGATGAGGAGAAAGTGTGAGTTGTATATATCCTGGTGCAGAGATTGTTTTAATTCTGTTATATACTTTCATGATAACTAATATATTCAACTTCTAACAGGAAGGCTTTCAGAGACGAGCTGGCTCTGTTTCAGAAGATTCGGCATCCAAATGTTGTGCAGTTTCTTGGTGCTGTGACACAGAGTACTCCAATGATGATTGTGACAGAATATCTTCCCAAGGTTTTGTCCCATAATCTCAAGGGACATGATTTTCGCTTTTCGGGGTGTTTTTTGGGATGTTAGTTTGATGAAATTTAACAGTAACCTGATAGATCTCATTTGCCTTTGTTGTGCAGGGAGATCTTCGTGATTTCATGAAAAGAAAAGGAGCTTTGAAACCAAGTACAGCTGTGAGATTTGCACTTGATATTGCTAGGTATTTGAAATTTGAACTCCCATACCTTGATTTTAGTTTGGTCATTCTGAATTGGTTATGAGATGATCTTCATGCTTGTTCAGTTTATCCCTTTGTATCTCTCAGCATTGAGAACCTAATCAAATGAGTTTGATGAAAGATTGAGTGGAAGAGGTAACTGATAAAGGAGAAAGTGTTTAGGAATGCAGAAAAAGCTTCATTCCTTTTCCTTGTGCCTACCGTTGCCAATATAGGATGAATAGAGAGCGTTTAGAAGAAAATAACAAGTGATTGAAACCGAGGGAAAAAAAAAGGATTGTTAATGAGATAAATAGATGTTCATAGCATAGGTTGAGCAATTGAAACCCCGTTTTCCATTGGACTAAGTAATGATCCAATCCATTTGTCCAGTAACATAAGTAGGTGGATATGGGTGGACCAACATAGAGTTTGATATAGGCAGTTAAATTTGTCAGCTTGAAAGATGCCTTATTCCATTATAGCTCTTGAACAGGTTTCTTATCTGAAATTTTGCTAATTCCATGTCATAAGAAGCGTCATGGTTTTTACTTTTAACATATCTCAAGGGTTTCATACTTTCCGGATAAAAATCTGTATTATCGTTTATAGAGATAATTTCTCAAAATTCACTTATGTGAATCATGTTTAGATGAGACATCTATTGGGTTATAAATAATGACATCTATACTACATGTTTCTGTTTTTTGTCTATTAATGTGTCACATAACACTATTTTTTATTTTAAATTATGCAGGGGTGTGGGTTATTTGCATGAAAATAAACCATCACCTATTATTCATCGTGATCTTGAGCCTTCGTAAGTTTCTTTGTTGAATTATTGTTTTTTTTACTATTCTTTTATGTACAGTTCATCTGTCTAGATTATTAGTCTGATATATTCTACGCGTTTTATAATGTTGCTTATGAGTAAGCTAACAGTAATATATTGCGGGATGATTCCGGGCACCTAAAAGTTGCAGACTTTGGGGTCAGCAAGTTGCTAGCAAATAAAGAAGACAAGCCTCTAACTTGCCAAGAAACTTCTTGTGGGTGCTGCTTTTCTTAAGAACTGTCGCTAATTCATACTTTAAATATCTGAATACTATATTTTCTTATTCGTATAAGAATTTTGAGATTTTTTATGCAGTGGTCTTAGATATGCTGCTTCATGAAATAATTTTCTGAAACTAGGAAATTTGTTATTTTGATTAATAGGCCGCTATGTGGCTCCTGAGGTTTTTAAACAAGAAGAATATGACACTAAAGTGGATGTGTTCTCATTTGCACTAATTCTACAAGAGGTAACTAATTTTAGCGTTTCATCTTTATATAGAACTACACATTATACAGATTATATATTTTCCTATATGAGAATATTTTATTGTTTACCATCATTATTATAGGTAAATTATTTTTTTAGTCCATATAAAATTGGCAGTTTTTTTTTCTTTCCTTTTTGTTACTGATAAGAGAGTAAAGTCATATATATTCACAAAAGGGAAATGATATTTGAACAACCACTTTTGTAACAACTTTCTCTCTCATACTCACATTATCTTTTTACTTTCTCTCTCTATTGCTTTGGTTTTTGTGCCAATACATCATTTCCTTTGTAAAATTTTGGTTGTCACAAAAGTTGTCACATATATGGATGTTCAAATAACACAACTCGAACAAATAAAATCTTTGTAGGAACTAAATTCAATTTTTTTCAATTTTATAGAGAGAAAAAAAATTAATAGTCATGTAACAATTTCTTGGTATGGTAGATTAATTGGTTGTGTTAGGTAACTCCCTTATTTAGAGAGTTAGTTTGAGAGTGAGAGATGATAGGTGGTTATAAATAGAGGAAGAGAATGCAGTTGGGTGGGGTTAGTTGATTAGTAAATTTTGGGTTGGAGAAATAAGGCTCTTGTGTACAGTTCAGACTCTTCTTTCTTGGGTCCTACTGGTCCAGGAGGAAGAGAAGGTAACTCTAAAGAGACTTCTCTGTTTCAACTTTCTGTTTACATCCTATTATATTATGATCCAGTAACTATCGATGAGCTGTTAAAATATCTCAATAAATTTTGTATGCTAGAATAAAAGAATCATAGACGATCTCTTCTAAATATTGTATACTAGAATAAAAGAATCTTAGATATTCTTGTTCAACTAAACTGAGATTAGAAATCAAGTAATGTCTTAAATAGCGGCTTAATGCTTTTTTGTTTCATATTCTATACACAGATATCAATTGAATTTTATCATCCAAATTGTCCCTGTCTACACTCTTCCTCCTTGCCTAACCCCAGAAACCTATAATTTAAATAGCGTCTTACAGTGCGACCATCCTCCGGGATGTGTCCTGTCACCATTTGGCTGTCAAGTTCCCTAATATTTGGAACTAGATAGTGGCAATTTTGTTACGTACTCGTCCTAACAATGTTGTAAGCTATGTCCAGATGATGTATGTTATCTCGTCCACTCACCTTGTTATCCATTATATTGTCTCGTGTCCAGATGTTGCATGGAACCTTTTTAGACTACAAGTCGAACTAACCTCATAAAGCTCCACATCATTTGTACCATATTCTTATGCAAATCCACTATGATTTTTTTTTATTTTTAAAATCTTAGTAATTTGATGAGTTGGTTCTCTTATTTCCTATTAAACCTTAATCATTTCAACAATTAGATGGTAATGCTTTTCTGCAATGATTCTGTGACTACATTTATTGGTGATATGAAATTATTGTAGCTTTCCTGGGAATGATACATTCATAACTTCATATAGTCATTACTGATATTTACTATTTGCTACACCTTAGATGATTGAAGGCTGCCCTCCTTTTTCTGCAAAGCGTGATGATGAGGTTCCTAAGGTATATGCTTCAAAAGAGCGGCCACCCTTCCGAGCTCCAATCAAGCGTTATTCTCATGGAATTCGAGAGTAAGTCTTTTCTGCTTTTCAAGTAATATTAATATTATCTCTACCTTTTTATAAGCAGCTTTGGCATTTTCCACATCTATTAAGAAAAATTGGCAGTGTAATCAATGTTTACATTTTGTTCGTAAATAGTACTAAATTGCTCTTTGTATATAGATGTATTCAATTTTGATTTTTTCGTCTTTCAAAACAAATTAGTATTATTTGTAGAACGTTAATAAATGCATCTAGTAATTTGGTAAGATACTTAACGGAAGGGACACAATCTCTTGAAAGTGGGCTTATAATTAGGAACCGAGACCAAGGTAGTAGGTAATAGGATGTTAAACTATTTCTTCATCTTGAAGTCTTGTAATTCACAATCCTTTTCTAATTTAAAAAGTATGAGTTTTTTTTTTCCCAGCTGATTTGACAAAATAATTATGTTCATGACTGTAACCTTTTGTCCATTTTCTAAAGCAAGTGGTAACTTAACTGAGTGCATGTTTGGGTTGATGGTGAGATTGTTAGAATCATGGTGTGCCAAAACGATTTTTGGCAAAACCTACACTTTGGAGCTTCAACAAAATCATGGTGGTACCGTGGTTTTGCAAATCTTACTACGAACTCAACACAGTGAATGTGGTCAGAGACCATAGCATTCTTGACTCCCATATTACTATTTTGTTTGTTGCATACTTTGTCTTGTCCACCTTGTCTGAGTGTGATTACAACATTAAGCTTATCATTTAACATAACTTTTCTGCCAAATTTTACTTTTTTTTTCCTCATGTGACAGTAACTTGTTACATAACAAAATTTACACTTTGTCGATCTCTCTAATAATATCTGCTTACAGGTTGATTGAAGAGTGCTGGAATGAGAATCCAGCAAAGAGGCCAACATTCAGGCAAATAATAACAAGACTGGAGTCCATCTACAATACAATTGGTCAAAAAAGGCGTTGGAAGGTTATTATCCCTCTTACATACCTCCCCCCATTGATCAAGATATTCTTGTTTACATATCAACACATGCTTGTTCAAAATTGTGTGAAACTTGGTTAAATGCTGAATTTGATACTGGTTGTTGTGTTGAAATATATCAGTTGGCACTTGTCAATTTCAATTTCTCTCAAGCATGAAGCATTAATATAATGAAACAGATTTTGCTAATTACAAAACTTGTGGAGGAGTTGTAACATTGATACCGGTTGCTTCTTTGCTCCCTGTAATATCCGCAGGTTAGACCATTGAGGTGCTTTCAGAATCTTGAAGCTTTGTTGAAGAGAGATCGTTCAAATCTAAGCAGCCGGGGAAGTTCATCTCGCTCAACTTCCAGCCGTACATGAAGGAGGAAGATTGGTGTTATTCTGTATAACTTCAATATTGACGTAAAGAAAAAGATACAAATTGACCTTCATTTCACTTGTTGAATTGGAGCATTGAAACATCTTCTCGTGTGTATTCCCAAGTTCATGGTTGTGATTTTAGCTTCCTCCAGATTCTTCAATTAATTATTTCCAACATGATATCTGGTCATAGAATTGTTTGTAACAAAGGAACGTAATTTAGGAATTTGCTCTATGTCATGTACATTATGTATGTATTATGCAACAAGAGATTTTTTGTATAAACATGATGTAGGATTTTTCAGCAGATTTGTACTGTAAGTGCAACTGAGATGTCAAATGACGCGGGTTCAGGGAAGTTTGATATATGCTTGGATGCGGGTTCACATATTTTCTGAGTACAAATTAAGACTGCTCAAGATCGGTATTATGGGGTTGATTCCGTAATACCCTTATGTTGGATCAGTTTGAATTTGAACACTTCTAATTTGTACTCAGAAAATACAGTAATGAGTAATTGATGAGATTATTTATTTGGGAGACTGAACGGGATAAACAAGTAAATAAATTATTAGACATGTCAATAAGGTGAGGCAGAATTACTTTTCCTGTGAATCTCTGAAGGAATTGTTAGCAAAAAATAAATAAATTAAATAAAATAACTTACAAAGTGTTATTGAAATTTAGAGCAAGTGGTTATTAGGACACAATGTGTATTTGTTGTAAATTTCAAAGAATCAGATAAAAGAAACTTACACATGAAAATAATATTATTTTAAAATTAGTATTATGCAATATCAAAAACCATTACCGTGCACTTGTTAACGAAATTCTTTTTCCTCCATACCTCGCTAACTAGAATATACTCTTCCATTTTTGGATTTTAGAATCATAATCATATAAAGGACGGGAAAAAAATTATGAAACTGCATTGTCACAAAACAGGTTCAAAGCATAAAAATGAGGTGTTTGGATTCTAAAATTTAGATGTGTAAAAATAGTCTTTATGTTGATCGAATTCTAAAATTCAAACGTGTAAAAAAGTGAAAAAGACGCTACTGTGGCTAAATTAACCGCAGTTAATTCCCATACGAAATTGAGGGGCTGGGGAGGAATTTCACAATTTGCTAATGCTATAGGCCCAACACAATATTTGTTGAAGAACAAAAACACATAAACATCAACTGGCAGCAGCTCTTCGAATGACACGATTGCCTTTTAGGCACCTATTGATTATTCTTAAACACCTATCGAATAGTAATTAATTGTCATTCAACACTTTTTAGATTTATTAAGACACTTTTTATATCAGCTCAACAAATTTTAAATGTGTAACGAACAATAGTTAATTACCACTTCACTTTTACTGATTGTCTAAAATTCATTTGTCTTCCAATGATTTACGAAATATGAAAATGTTCGGTCTCTATGGTCTAAACAACAAGTTATATGATCCAATATTCATAATTGTTTTTATTTGAGAAAGAAATACTCTAATTGCATGCAAATCGATAACACTACAATGCACAAAATTACAACAACTAACAACACTATTGTTTGCATATAAATTTCTATTATTATACTATTGAGTAGAATGTTAAACGGTGTTCCAAGATAACTTAACTGATAGTTTTAAATAAGGTTTCAAGTTATATAGACACAACCTCATTGAAAATATAACCATATGTTTTTTATAAGCTAAGATATTTTTATTTTAGATTTTGTTAGTATTTTTTTTATAAGATAAGATAGTTTTGAATAATGTAATTTTTTATTCTTTCAACCAATCACAAACCTTTATTTTGTAAAAAAAAAAACCTTTATTTAAATGACTCCTAATTTAAATATGATAAAGTTCAAACTTTTTTAGTGATCGAATTCGAACGATTATCATTGATGATCAATGTAAAATATCATCCTACAGTGGATACATATGAATTAAATCCATAAATTAATATTATAGTTATGTATAACTTCGAATCTTTATTTCCACAAAATATTTGGTTAACACAGTTGTGACTTTCATTAATATGACACTTTCTTTACAATAAAATATGTTTCTTTCAAATGTTCAAATAGCGAGAGCACAATCAAATTGGTTATAAGTTGAGACGTTGCTCATCCACATTTTAAAAATCAAATATATGTCATCAATACAGATAGAAATTTTTTAAGGCAAAAAGTATATTAACAAACCAAACTTTTAATTCCAACGACCAAACTTTTTTTTAAAGGAACAACCAAACTTAATTCTTCCACATTTGACCAATGATCAAGAATAATAAAAGATCTACTGTCTAAAATTAAATCATCCTCAAAACAGAATTGTTGTTGGTGTTCGCTCATTTCGATTATATGTCATATTTAAAATGACCAATTCGACCATATATGGACAAGTCATTTCAACTATATATGATCTTTTTTTTAGGAGAGAACTATATACGATCTTTGAAATGAATATTTCAATCACATGTTGACAAGTAATTTGCTTCACACATTACTTTTACTAGCATTGTACTATATTATAATATTTATAATTATAATACTCTTTCCGTCCTAAATTATATGTCATTAAACAATTTCACATATATTAAGAAATGTAGTTAATATTGTATAGAAAGGAGTAATTATAAGTTATTTTACAAAGAAAAAAACTTTATCAATGACAAGGAAAACATAAATTAAAATAATTGAAAAAGAATAAAGTAATAAATAGTAAATGGTATAATTGAAAAATAAACATTATTTTATTTTTTGAAGGACAAAAATAAACATTATTGATTTATTGATATTGTAAGAATGAAATATAATTTAAGACGGATATATGGTAAAAAATAACTACTATAATTTCAAAAGCATATAATTGAAAAATAGTAGTATTTAACAAAAGCATATGGTAAAAAAGATTTCGTAAACCACAATAATTTGCCTCTTAAGTGATTATATGCAATGCAAGAAAAAAAAAATGATATGTTTGCTCCACTTTATATTAATGATAGATTTTGTCACCGGCGGCATCACCTAATAGGAAATATTTGCAACACATTTAGTTTGATTCATGTTTTCCCCTTATGGAACAAGACCTAAAAAATTACCGTATGAAGCAAATAGAAGAAGTTTCTTCATCAAGGTAAACACATGCACATTCAAATCAAAAGATTAATTTCTAAACTCAAAGTAGCCAATCCAAATTCCAAGTATGGTGACCTATTTTGTGAAAAGATAACAAATTTTCTCACCGTTTGTGGAAGAACCATGTTTCCCTATTTACACAATTTCAAAAGTACAAGCAAATTTGCTTCCTTTACTTTTTCCCTCTTTAGGCACAAACCGTGTGCCGTAAGGCAAAGGGCTCATAAGTCATAACACAAAAAATTGTATATAGTTTACTTTGTGAATATACTATAATATAATCTAATCTATAATAGTACACACTAGCTAGTTATCCATCTTTAGCATAATGAAGAATCTACTAACAAAAATTTACCAATTAGTAGGGAACAATATGAACCATAAAGTCTATCTCGACTACAGTATTTTGAGAAAGATTTTGCACACGTAATGGATTTGTAAGCTTCACTTCAGCTACAGTATTTAAGCCACTAATTAATAGTGATGATGTGATAACTTTTTAGTTTACGTACGGAAAATGTTTAATTAAGGTATGCTTTTGCCGCAATTTATGAAGATGTGTAAGATTAGGTTTCTTAACATGGAAAACTATTAACTGACCTATACTTTATTTATCCTCTTGCAAATTGGAGTTGAAATTGGGCAAATGTCATAAATCACTCACATCTCCAATTTCTTGTCAAACTTGAATTCGGTTTTCCTCTCACAATGTCATCAATCAAGCGAAGGATCACGTCCACAAATTGACGGTGATATTGAAATTGAAATTATGACGTTTGCACATGAAGTTAAGTTTTTTTTTTTAGGCATATTAAGGTCTCACGTAAATTTAATTGTGACTTATATCTTGGATGGTAGTTTCGAATATAAGAAGAAAAAGAAAGTGCTTTTCCATTATTTAATAATGAAATTCCTAGATTACTCCTCAATAGTCAATTGACATAATTTTATTTTCCTATGACTCTTTTATTTATATGGAACAAATATTGATGATGATGGATACTTTTAAACTACACTTATTTTTTGTGTTCAAGAAATTTAATTCCACCTAACTAAATTTTTTAATACGTGTGAAGTTAGTCATTGTTCTTTTTCTTTATATAATTAATTAAGGCCGAAGTAATATTAACTGAGGTGGTGACAAAGTGGAGAAATTTGAGACAAATTATAGTCGAACCACACTTAATGAAGCCAAATAAATGATCATGGATAGAAGAAAATAAAAGACTTAGGATTCCAACATTCCCCTTTGGATGGATGGATTTGATAATTTAGTTAGTAGTAGGATAGTATAATATTTGGTTTGATATCTCAATTCTCACATCTTTCTGCAAAGTTTGTATTTGAGAGAAAGTTTTGGTTGGTCATAAACACAAATAAAAAATATTTATACACATATACATAGATAAACAAAATTAAAAGATAAAAGTAAAAAATTATGTAACTAATTTATTTCTCTTTTAATATTTTTTTAATTATGTGTGTGTTCAAATATTTTTTATTTAAGTTTGTGTCCATAGAAGAGTTCCTTCTTGTTCGGCTCGACTCTTTTCCTAGAATAGGCTCTTTGAAGTTGGGAAATATCCCTTTCAATGTTTAAATTCGTTTGTACGGTTTTAATAAATGTGTAAATTTTTTTTTTTTTTGGAGAGAATAAATGTGTAAATGTTGAAGTTGTTGTTTACCATAAAAAAGAGTAGTTACCCTATATGAAGGTCGGTGATGGTAACAAATTTAATCTAATTTTTATTAAAATCGTTAGTAATATACAAACAATAAAAATATTTGCAGCTGTAAATTAAATTATCGTGACCATAATTCGGTCAATTAAAAAAATGCATTGTAATGTGTAGAAGTTGAGGTTCGTACTCAAAATTCTTCATTTATTCTCCTTAAGATGAACACATAACCATTATGTTATTCTCCTTAGGATTAGTGGGACTCACCTAATCACAAAAATTGAATTCCAATGAAGGTTCGAGTTAAAACAATGGCATTTCATAGGCCATTTCAGTGTGGTACTAGGTAAGTTGAATTTTATTCTTTTACTCTTTTTAATTAATTATGTTTCAAGAGACTTATGGTTTTTTCTTTTCTTTTTTCCCAACAATTTTTTTTACGTATTAGGCCTATTATTGCTACGATTTATTGTGATTCTTCACGCGGGGATGTGAATGAATTGCCCTATTGGGACTGAGGGGAACCTTGTCTCTGAAATAAGCTATCATGCTTGGCATCACTAGGAAATGGAAAACTATGGACTATAAGACTATAAGATTCAAATGTGCCCCTGTGCCAAGATGAACATAATCATTAACTTATGTCACCAACACATATATCTTGTTCATTATTTCCTTAATTTCCTTTCCTAGGTTGAATTTTCATCATAGCATGGGATTTTTCTTTTGGGTGAGACTGGGGTGAGGATTTCTACCAAGGTGATTGATTCTATAAGGCAAAAAAATTGTTAAAATATATAGGTACCAACTTCCAACTGTATTGTGCTTTTTCAAAGGGCATCATGAGATATGAAAAAGAGTTGATTTATAGGAAACTATATAATATTAATTATAAATATTCTATTCATCACCATGTGACTACCAAGATAAAAGTTAGCTCATATCATACCAGCCTAGTCTAACAGGAAAAAAAGAGGCTCAAGCATGAGAATATATAGTTTTTAGAATGAGTGGAACCTTTAGCAAAAAGGTACCCTTCATATAGTTCATACATTCCAAACATTGGCCAAATATATAAAAGACATTTTAGATTGAAGACGTGTATGATGTCTGACACGACACTAACATATTATATTCAATTGTTTTATTTTCTCAAATTATTACCGGTCAATATTATTGTCATATTCTAGCGTCGGTACTTAATAGTTGTCTTTTATGCTTTTAGAATTTGAATCAGGATAAATATACATTGATGCTTATACTCAATTTTCTATGTCTTGCAGTAAAATCTTCTTCTGTTAAAGGTTGACACCACTTAGAAAACTTTACATAGAAGCATCATTTGTATACATCACGTTACAAATATTGGCATAAACTTTTGATTCATATATAAGAGAAACAAGTACAATAATTTCTTTTCTAGTTTTGTTCATCTAACCTAACTAGGCAATGGTGGCAGACGACCCTTCAATTTATTATCTCCTACATCTTTTTGGGTGGTTGAATTTGGACCCATCAACTAAAATTTATATAGGCTTAGAGGAAAAAGTCTAAAGGTAACAAAGAAACAAGAGGAAGGAAATTGACATCCGGATTTTACTGTAATTTGGAATTATAAGTATATACTCAAATTACCATTGTGGTTCACTTTAGCAAAAAGAAAGGGTTGGGACCAAACATCAGTCACCCACCCTAAAGAAGAGAGATAGAGAAATAAGAACATAAATGTTACCTAATATATAGTTTGAGTATTTTTGTTGATCTTTAATATTTTTAAACTTTGGTTGTAAAATAATGCAATTTAATTTCAAAGAGGGCCATAGTAGACACTAATGCTTGCTTTTAGTATGTTTTTCATGACATTCCTATCAGGTTGTTGCACAAACCAATTGTCAATTGCTTACATTGGTTATTAATGATATGAATTAATTTTTTATTTTGTAAATAAAACATATTCAAGTTATTTGGTACTCCGTCCAGTCACTATTATAAGTAAAAATTTACATTTTAAATTCATTGAATAACATATGTATCTAATATATATTATAGACCAAATACTTAAATTATTCGATAAATCTAAAAATAACTTTTTGTTTATGATAGTGACAAAATAAATACCTTGTAATTTTACATTAAGGGTGTTTAGTGGGTCTTACATGTATGTACCGCCCTTTTTACCACTTAAAATCCCATCTCTCAATCTCAATACATCAAAAAAAATTATTAAACGAGCTACAACTAAGACCTCAAAGTCTTATAGGGGTGTTTATATACGTTGGTGCTTAACAAGCAAGCAGTACCACTCCCAATATCATCTTCAGTACAACATTCTATGTTAAGATTCTTAAATGTGCACATTACTCATTTCATCAAGTTTGTTATTTTTTGTTTAAAAAAACTTAATAGATTTAGAGTTTTAGAAAAAAAAATATTTGAATCTTGATTTAGAATATAGTATAATTTGGAGAGAGGGAGGGCTTCGACAAGGTGAACCTCTTTCGCCTTTTCTTTTTTTATTAGTTGCTGAAGATGTGAATGTAATGATGAAAACGATGGTGGAAAATGGTTTATTTACTGGTTATAAGGTGGGGGCGTAAGCCTCTTTGTCTGTTACTCATTTACAATTTGCTGATGAAACCCTTTTGATTGGTGAAAAAAGTTGGGCAAATGTTCGTGGTTTAAAATATGTTATGCTTCTGTTTAAAAAATTTCTAGGTTGAAAGTCAATTTCCATAAAAGCATGATGTTTGAAATTAATGTGGCGGGTTTATGACTTCATGATGTGGCGGTTATTATGAATTGTAAGCATGGTAGTCTTCATTTTGTGTATTTGGGACTGCCTATTGGTGGTGATCCGAGAAAGTTTCAGTTTTGGTATCCTTTGGTTGATCGTAATAGAGGTAGACTGCCTGGTTCAAAGAGTAAAACTCTTTCCTAGGGTAGTTGGCAAATTCTCCCAAAATCTGTAATGTCCCCCACTCTGGTCTATTTACTTTCCTTTTTCAAAGCTCCCTCAGGTATCCTTTTTACCCTTGACTTTATTTTTTTCTAGGAAATTGTCTTGGGTTAAACGGGACACTTTGTGTCTAAAAAGGGAGAATGAAAGTTTGGGGGGTTAGGAGGCTGAATGAGTTTAATTTATCTTTACTTGGTAAATGGGTGTGGAGGATGTTAGAGGAGAGGATAAGTAAGTGGTATAATGTGATTTGTGTCAAATATGGAGAGGAGGGAAGGTGGTTATGTGTTGGTAGAGGAGGGAGTTCAGTGTGGTAGCAACACTTGCATCACATTCGAATGAGGTGGTTTGTTAGATGACAGGTGCCTGTCGGATAATATTATTAGACAAGTGGGGGATGAGGCTTTTACTTTTTTTTGGAAAGAGTTGTGGCTAGATGGTGCATCTTTTGATGTTACATATGCTAGGTTGTTTGATCTTGTTGTTATTAAATTATCCACAGTTGTGGGGTTGTTTTCTTTGGGGTAGAAATCAAATGGTGAGGCATGGGAGTGGCGTAATAGTTTGTTTGCTTGGGAGGAGGGGTTGGTGAGGTAGTGTGCGGAGCAGATGTGATACAGATCAAAACATTATGTTATCATAGACTTTGCAGCCACCACCCTATCATGCTAGCACCCTATTCCACCACCCTACTATTGACAATAAGGCCAACAAGCCACCATGTTTGACATTTTCTATTTTTACTAGATTGTGTTTCCGTTACTATTTCAACTACCATATGGCCTCTAGGATTACTATAAATAAGGCCATTTCCTTCATGTATTCTCATCAATTTGAAATATATAATAACTTGAGTTTTCTCATTTGAGAGTTAGAGAGTGGATTCTCTCTTGACTTCTGAGCCATTTTGGCATCAGAGCAAGGTTCCAAATCCAGAGTTAAGTTTGAGTGAAAGAATCAACGGAAAGTTTGAGTTTTCTAAGGGTGTTCTTAAAGAAAAAGAGTTGCCACCCTTGAAACTCTACTTTGCGGCCATTTTTTTGCAAAACTAACGCCGCCATTGCGTTCGGAAGGCCGAAAAACCTTCGACTGGAGGTTTTTGTCACCAACAGAGCCTCCACGAGCCGCCAAACGACTCGCCGAACCACCACCCGCTGCCACGCACAGTCGCCAGAAGTCAGAGGTTGAAGACGACCAGTCAGCAGCCACCTCAGCTGCCACGTGTCACTTCCAGCCAATCACTTACCGCCACGTGTCAAAAACACACATTACCCTGGCATGTCCAGTCATCGACAAGTCAGCCACCACATCCCTGCCACGTGTCACCCAGTGCCACGTCATTACCCAGTCAACCAAAATTTTCAGAAATTACAAATTTGTCCCAAAACTTTTTCGAAATTGCAGATTTGCCCCGAAACTTTCTGAAATTATAAAATTACCCCTCAACTTTCAAAATTTGCAGAATTACCCTTGTACTTTTTGAAATTGCTCCTATTCTTTTTGGAATTACAATTTTACCCCTATTGAAAATTGTGATTTTTTTTAAGAAATCCTTTCTTTTATTAAGTGCTATTATCGTAGAAAATTCCTATTATGCTCTATGGTTGCGGTTTAATTTGATCTTCCACATCAGAAAAGAATTATTCTATTTTATAGTACTTATACCCATTTCACCCTTAAAAAAATGCCTCCAAGAAAAAACGATCAAACACTTAGGGATATTCAAATGGAAGAAATGAGAAGACAAATCCAACAGTTACAAGAAACTGTAAATGCACAACAAGCACAATTGGAAGCCCAATACATGCAATCAGACGTTGATGAATCAAGTAGCGAATTATCATCATTAAGAAGTTGTCGTCCACAAAGACAATCATTCAGAGACAACGACGTCAAGGTAGATATTCCTGATTTTGAAGGAAAGCTACATCCAGATGAGTTCGTTGATTGGCTCCAAACTGTTGAACGAGTCTTTGAGTATAAAGAGATACATAAAGAAAAAAAAGTCAAGATCATTGCTGTCAAATTAAAGAAGCATGCTTCCATTTGGTGGGAAAATCTAAAAACGAAGCGAGCCCGTGAAGGAAAAAGCAAGATCAAGACTTGGGAAAAGATGCGTCGAGAACTAAGCAAAAAGTTCTTGCCTTCTCACTATTATAGAGATAGTTTTATTCAACAACAGAACCTTCGTCAGAAAAACTTGTCTGTAGAAGAATACACTAGAGAATTTGAGAAGTTAATGATGAAGTGCGACATTCATGAAAGGGAGGAGCAAACAATAGCTCGTTACCTTGGTGGATTAAACACTGACGTTGCTCACCCAGTTCAGCTCCAACAATACTGGTCATTAGACGATGTTGTTCGTTTGGCCATGCGAGTGGAGAAACATTTACCCAAGAAGTATTCTTATAGGAATTTTTCCTCCACTAAGAATTCTTCTAATCCCCGCAAAACAGACAACGATCATCCCAATACTTCTGCAAAACCTTCTCCTAAACCCACCACTGAAAATAAACCCAAAGCTACCAAGTGTTTCAAATGTCAAGGTTTTGGTCATATAGCTTCAAATTGTACAACACGAAGAATTATCACCATCATCAAAGGAGAAGCTTATGATGAAGTTCATGAGGAAAAAAATCGAGATGAACCTGAAAAAGAAGACGAGTTAGAGCCAATTTATGATGAAGAGCTCATTGTTGCTGATAATGGCGAGTCTTTGGTGATCAGACGAAGCCTACACGCGATGTCAGCTCAAGAAGAGCATTGGTTGAGGAAAAACATTTTCCATACTCGTTGCACCACTGCTGGAAAAGTTTGTGATGTTATAATAGACAGTGGTAGTTGTGATAATGTGGTGTCGAACTACATGGTAGAGAAGTTAGAAATGCTAACACAAAGTCATCCTCATCCTTACAAACTACAATGGCTCAACAAAGGTAGTGAAGTGAAGGTTACGAAGCATTGCCTTGTGAATTTTTCCATTGGTCAGAAGTATCAAGATCAAGTTTGGTGTGATGTCGTTCCAATGGATGCATGTCATCTTCTCCTTGGAAGACCCTAGCAATACGATCGTCGTGCCCATCATGATTGTTATGCCAATACCTACTCCTTTGTCAAAGATGGAGTAAAAATCAAGTTAACTCCATTACCACCGAGTGGACTTGATAAAAACAAAAATGAGTCCAAGCCATTAGTGTCTTTAATCACTAAGACTCAGTTCAAAGAAGCTGTGGACGAAGTCCAAACCATGAGCTTTATTCTAATGTTCGAAGAAAATGCATAAACCATCCTTCCAGAAGAAATTGAACAAATGCTTAGTGAATTCCCAGATGTTGTACCAGAAGACGTTCCACAAGGATTGCCGCCGATGCGAGACATTCAACATGCTATTGACTTTATTCATGGAGTTGTCATTCCTAATAGACCCGCTTATAGAATGAGTCCACAAGAGCATGTTGAAATCACACGGCAAGTTGAAGAATTGATGAAGAAAGGACTAATACAGGAAAGTGTTAGCCCTTGTGCTGTTCCTGCAATTTTAGTACCCAAAAAGGATAGAAGCTGGAGAATGTGTGTTGATAGTCGAGCTGTCAACAAGATTACCATCAAGTATCGATTTCCGATACCTAGACTTGATGATTTATTAGATCAGTTGCATGGTGCCACCATCTTTTCAAAGATTGATCTTCGAAGTGGATACCATCAAATCAGGCTTAGGCCAGGAAATGAATGGAAGACTGCATTTAAAACCAGAGATGGCTTATATGAATGGACAGTGATGCCCTTTGGGTTATCTACTGCTCCAAGTACCTTCATGCGTCTAATGAGTCAAGTACTTCGACCATTCATTGGCAAATTTGTAGTGGTTTACTTTGACGATATCTTGATCTACATCAAACACAAAGAGGAACACTTAGAGCAGCTTCGACAAGTACTACAAACTCTTCGCGGACAAAAACTCCATGCGAATTTGAAGAAATTTTCTTTCCAAACCAATGAGGTTATTTTTCTGGGTTACATAATCAGCAAGGTTGAGGCCATCAATAGTTGGCCTATTCCAAAGTCAATTCATGATGTGAGAAGTTTCCATGGATTAGCTTCATTTTATGGAAGGTTCATCAAGAATTTTAGCTTTGTTGCTGCCCTACTTACAGATTGCATAAAGGGAGATAAGTTCCAATGGACCGAGCAAACACAAAAGAGTTTTGACAACCTAAAACAACTTTTGATTGAAACACCAGTGCTAGCCCTTCCCAACTTTAACCAGGTGTTCGAAGTAAGTTGTGACGCTTCCAATTCAGGAATTGGCGCGGTTCTATGTCAATAAGGTCATCCTATAGCCTTCTTTAGTGAAAAACTCAACAATGGTAAACTTAGATACTCAACATATGATAAAGAATTTTATGCCATTGTCCGAGCCTTGCAACATTGGAGTCATTACTTGTTGAATAAAGAATTTATTCTTTATTCTGATCATGAAGCCCTCAAGCATTTGAATTCTCAACAAAAGATCAATCGCAGACATGCCGATTGGAGTGAGTTTTTACAAGCTTATCCATTCTTACCACTATGCAAATGAAAGTCATTGGATTTTAGACAGTTAAAGAGTTATTCAAAGATGATCCAGATTTTCAAAAGTTTTGGAATGCCACTGATTCACAATCCTCTCAGGACTACTACAGGCATGAGGGATTTTTGTTCAAAGGAAAAACCTTGTGTATTCCTCAGTGCTCTCTACGTGAAGTCATTATTTGGGAAGCCCGTGATGGAGGATTAGCAGGTCATTTTGGACGAGATAAAATTGTTGCTTTAGTGAAAGAGAATTTCTATTGGCCAAGACTTGAAAGAGACGTCTACAAACATATTCAACGATGTCAAGTCTGCCATTTGGCCAAGGCCAAAAGCCAAAATACTGGCTTTTATATGTCGCTCCTTGTTCCAGAAGCACCATGGGAAGATGTTAGCATGGACTTTGTCCTTGGATTGCCTCGTACTCAACGCCAGAAGGATTCTGTGATGGTAGTTGTGGATAGATTTTCAAAGATGGCTCATTTCATCCCATGTCAAAAGACTAATGATGCAGTTCAAGTTGCTGACTTATATTTCAAGGAAATTGTCCGTCTTCATGGAATTCCAAAAACTATCAATTCTGATAGGGATGTTAAATTCTTAAGTCATTTTTGGAGAACCTTATGGAGGAAGATGGGTACTAAACTTCATTTCAGTAGTACTAGTCACCCCCAAACAGATGGACAAACTGAAGCTGTTAATAGGATTTTGGGAAACCTACTTCGAAGCTTTGTCGGTAAAAATATAAAACAGTGGGATCTCATATTGGCACAAGTTGAATTTGCATACAATAATTCAACTAATCAAGCTACCGGAAAATGTCCTTTTGAAGTAGCATACGGAATTCGATCACACGGTCCGTTAGACTTGACTCCATCATCAAATAAACATCAGTTTAGTGCAGATGCAGAAAGTAGAGCAAAAGAGATCAAGAAATTGCATGAACAGGTTCGACAAAGGATAATCAAGCAAAATTCAAGATACAAAACTAATCGTGACAAGCACAGAAGGGAACAAATCTTTAAAGTTGGAGATTTGGTATGGATACATTTGCGCAAAGAACGATTTCCCAAACAACCAAATGCCAAGTTATCACCAAGAGCTGATGGTCCCTTCAAAATAGTACATAAAATCAATGACAATGCTTACAAGGTAGAATTGCCAGGAACCTACGGTGTCTCAGCAACCTTCAATGTTGCCGACCTTTCACCATATCTGGATGACGAACCAAATATAAACTCGAGGATGAGTTATGTTCAACCCGGGGAGGATGATACAGATCAAAATATTATGTTATCATAGACTTTGCAGCAACCACCCTATCATGCTAGCACCCTATTCCACCACCCTATTATTGACAATAAGGCGAACAAGCCACCATGTTTGACATTTTTTATTTTTACTAGATTGTGTTTCCATTACTATTTCAACTACCATATGGCCTCTAGGATTACTATAAATAAGGTCATTTTCTCCATGTATTCTCACCAATTTGAAATATATAAAAACTTGAGTTTTCTCATTTGAGAGTTAGAGAGTGGATTCTCTCTTGGCTTTTGAGCCAAGATGTCACTTGTTGTTTTGCAGTTTGGTGTGACTGACAAGTGGATTTGGAAGCTTCATTTTTCCCATCGTCACACAATCAAAAGTGCTTATGATCTTTTGACAACTTTTGAAGTTGGTGTTGACGACCGTTTTAATCATGTTTTGTGGCTTAAGAAAATTCCAGTTAAGGTCAATATTTTTATTTGGCATTTGTTCCTGAATAGATTAGCAACAAAAATGAATATGTTTAGGAGAAACATTATGGATTACAATGATTCTTTGTACACGGCTACTTGTGACATGGTGGATGATCTAAACCATTTGTTCTTTACTTGTGCTTTCTACCGTCAACTTTGACTTTTAAAATTGGGTTGACTTGTGATTCATATATGAAACTCAATTGATGCTATATATAAAAAATGCAACTTAATCCAGCGGTGAGCGTAAACTAATTCATTAGCTTTTTCTCCATCCTTGTCAGTTTGAAAGTTTGCATATGAAAAAAGTTAACACAATGGTACCCTTAACTTTTGTTTGGGTATGTATCTATTATCCAATTATTCAATCACATTGTTTGACATGTTCACGTATGTATTTTCGGATAATTTGTGCGGTTCAAATACACACCATAAGAAGTATGAGAATTTGGGCGGTTGAAAAGTTGCACCCTTAACAAACTTGGAAAAAACTAGATAAAATCAAGTTTCACATCGAAAAAAGATAAAATCTAAAAAAAAAGTTTATAAAAGTGACTCTTCATTTTGCAAACTGCTCATGTAATATAAGGATGAATTAAACCAAATATAAAAGCCTAAATTTATTGAAATATTTTAGGTTCATGTGATGATAATGAAACTAACTATTGATAACATGATGTTTAAGAATCTGATTGAGCTCCACCTTGTGCATATTTGGAATCGCGTTGAGATTGGTAGAATCACGGCGCCATGGTGATTTTGTCAAACTCGCATCTTATTCAAACACATACACCTAAACATATAAGAGCAAAATTTGTTGCATTGCAATACCCTTGCCACAAGACGTGCAATTCTTTAAATTCAGTTTAGTTCCAATTTGAGATAAACTTTCTACAGAAGCATGTGGAAGTGAAAGCAAGTACATGAATTCAGTTGGAATCATACAATAACTTGACGACAAAGAAGGTAAGATTGTGACAACCTACATACTATATGCATTTATGAGATTAGGTCTTTAATTTCATTGAAGAACTGCAAAGTATCATTTGAAACCCCTATACAGAATCATGTAATTGCTTTGTAGTGGTCCCTTAGCTACTCTATATGCAAAGAGTATATTGCTTCTCAAAGAAACTGCACCTTGTACTTTCCTCCTCTTCCCCAACTTTTTAATTAACAAGTAAAGAATGAGTGAATGACATTCTCTTCTCATGAGAGTCACTTTCCCATATTTTTTATTTTATCATTTCAATGGCATTTGATTTTCAAGTTTAAATTTACTGACCGCTAGTTCTGTGATGACTGTCTAATTATAATCCAAACGGGGATAATGTGTCTTTCGCGGCGATAAAAATTGATTTTCAATAAATAGATATATGTTTGGTTATGTTTAGTCAAGTAGGCATGGCAACAAAACCCATGTCCATGGGTACCCGCCCAAACCAATCCCGATTTGACGGATTTTTTTCGATTTGACTGGGTTTGGGTTTTCCCCGATTTTAAAATACGGGTACAGGACTGGTAACGAGGATATATGTATCCACCCCGAACCCATACCCAAACCCTACCCGAATGTAGAAATGTCACATTTTTGTTTTTGTTGAGGGGGTTGATAATGATATGCCGTGTTATTTGGTTTGATAATTGTCATGATATAAGAAATTTCATTGATAGTGAAAGGATCAACCGAATTATTTGGTAAGGAAATTTTAAAATGAACGCAAATTGTTGGATAATGCATTACAACATTACCATTAAGCTTAAAAAAACTTTTTTTACTAAAAAAATTGATTCACTACGGGGACAGGGATGGGGCGGGAATACCCGAACCCATTGGGGATGGGGATGAGATTCAATTTCTCATCCCCGTTCGGTATGAGTAGGGTAACAGGTAAGTATATGAGAGTAAGGGATGGGGATGGGGAAGGCAAAACTCGTCCCCACCCCGCCACATTGTCATGCCTATAGACAATAGTTGATTTTCATTTTAATATTTTTTTATGAATTAAGAGAGCGAGGAAGGCATTAGGAAGCAACTAGACATCCCAACTAGGTTGACACCCCATAGTTGCTCTCGTCCTCTACCATATGCTCCAAAATTTTATTAAAAAAAGGAAAAACTACACAAGAGGGGGGACTAGACCAAAACCTTCAAAAACGAAAACAAAAATCCCTACAAAAATCCTGCCTAAGGAAACTAGGTAAGGAATCCCAGCAAACAGTATTAGTAATAAAACAAGGATTTATCTACACAAGCATTTCCTTCTCCATAGTTTATCTACACAAGCATTTCCTTCTCCATAGATATGTGATGACAAGATGTGAATTCCAGTATATAAACAATTGTGCCAACAATTTCGAAGTATGAAAGAAACAAAAAACAAGAAGAGGTTTCCTGAAAGCCAAAAGAGAACAATGATTAAAATAAATTTTTTTTTTTAAAAGCAATGCGAGATTCCGCATTACCAATACCTCGAACATTCCAATAGAAAATCATCATTGATTAAGAGTGAACTACCTGATTGCTTTTTTAGTGAGAACCGATGTAAATTGTTCATTAGGATCTTCCGTTGCCGGAACCAAAATGCGACGTAAGAAATTTAAATCCTTATGCAGAACAGGGTAAATAGGGTGTTGTTGAACCTGCTGAGTTTTGTCCACTATTTCATGTGATGAAGACGTGGCAGAAGACAGAAGGAAGTACCTGACTTCTTAACGACATCTGCGTTCCCATTTTCCACTTTCGTCACTTGGATATGCTCCTGGATGTGTTCTGTGACTGTGTGGGGAGAGTCTTGATGTAAATCAGTACTTTTATCCAAGGCAGGCTCCACAATAGCAGTTGTAGCAATCCTTGTTCCAGCTATATCAGCACCAACTGCAGAGGTACCAATATGACCCTGCGTGTTGCGTGCTCTTCTTTGGTGCTTCATGTTTAGGTTGTTTTGTACCTCCTAATTGATCATCCCTCGTGGGATGGAACCATATGTAATTCGAAACATTATGCCCAATTATACGACAATGGGAGCAAAACAACGACATCCTCTCATAAACCACTTCCACCTTGAAAGCGTATCCCTCCCTTTCATCTAGAACTTCATCAAATATCCTTTTAAATAGATCCATGTCAACCATCACACGAGCAAAATGGCCAAAGGTTCTGTTTTTTGTTGCTGCATCAATGACTAAAGGTGTGCCTATCGCACCAGCAATCTCAAAGAGAGTCTGCTCCATCCAATATTCCATTGGTTACTCCATGAGCCTAATCAACACTTGAGCATGTGTTTGGTGTTATGTTGAAGGTGTGAAATCTTTTGTCCATTGTAAAAGACGTAAAATTCTCGGTTTCAAATTAGTGGTGCCGGCAGCCCAAGCGAGACGAAGATCCTCATAGGAGGAAAATTGAAATTCATAGAAGGTGCGTCCAAGTGAAACCATCCTCCATGGGGCTGCACCTTTCCACAATGTAGAAAGCTTCGAGTATAAATCCTTCATAGTGTAAGGTTTATCTCCCTTACACAAAATCAAACAACCATGTAAGCGACGTTTAATTTGTTTTGCAAAATTGATTCTGACTAAAAGTGAGCTGCAAATAAAGTGATTTGTGTTTGGATACATTCATGTAAAAGTGAGTTGAATATAAATTTGTGTGTGTTGAATCAATTTATAATCAAAAACTACAAATAGTAGCTTCAAGTAGAATTGCTTTTAGTCTCCAAAATCAATTTCTCAAAAAAATGTCAAATATAATTTTAGAGTTAGAATTACTTTTGACACTTAAAAAGCACTTCTAAAACATTTAAAAGTGAAACCAAACACCCTAATTGTGAAATTACTTCCAACTAAAACTGAGTTGATTATAAATTAGATTATGTATGTTCTATAGCAAGTGTTAGTTAAAAGTATCACATCGGTTAGAAAAGTGGAGTTTGAACACGTAATAAGTAAAAGGACTCATAAACCCATTGTCTTAAGGTTTTTGATAAAAGTATGGTGTCTCTCTCACTTGTGTGGTTGCTCTTGTCTAATGTGGGTGGTCCCCCGAGCTCCCCTCATGACTCAACAATGGCATCAGAGCCGAGGTTTGACAAAGGGTTTGACCGGATCCTTGTGTCGTTAGTCTTCCTGGCAAGGTGTTTGGGCAAGACGGTGCAAGCTAGTGTGTTAGAGAGGCGAGGTTTGACGAAGGGTTCGACCAGATCCATGTGTCGTTAGTCTTCTTGGCAAGGTGTTTGGGCAAGACGGTGCAAGCAAGTGTGTATGAATGAAAGAGATGATACTTGTATCGAAAATCTTCATGGCAAAGTGTTCAAGCAGGACGGTGCAAGCAAGTGTGTCTGGATGAAAGAGATGATACTTGTGTCAAAAGTCTTCATGGCAAGGTGTTCAGGCAGGGGCGTTGCAAGCAAGTGTATGCAGATGAAAGTGTTTTCACTTGAGAGGTGAGTATGATGAATTGATGAACTCACACTTAAGGAGAAGATTATTGCATAGTAAATGTGAATTAGAAGTCTCACATCTTTCAAAAAGTGGAGGTTGAACACTTTATAAACAAGAGGATCCATAAACTCATTGAAATAAGATTTTGAGTAAAAGTGTCTTGTTTCTCTTACTTGTGTAGTTGCACTTACCTAATGTGCATTGTCTCCCGACTTCCCTCGTGATCCAACAATGTATAGATATTTTTTTTATACACTCATATCAAACATGTCGAACAATAAATTCTAGCCTAAAAATGAATTGTGGGGGACAAAGAATCTAAATTGTAGTTTCAAGTTAAAGTAAAAGATAAATTACAACGTTGCATTTTTTTAAAGGCATCGTTACATTGTTTTAGTAATAAAAGCAGGAGAAGAAATGGGGGCAATTGGGTCCTCTCACATTTTCAAATAATAATTAAAAGGGGACCTCCTTCACTCTGTCTTCCCTTTCTCTATGCTCTTTCCTCTTCCTCTCAAACAAGTACTTAATCAAAGACTTCTCATACGGCACCATGGCTATAATTTTAATTCATATATCTTTTTCATGTATTCCGCCACTACACAACTTCTTTTGCATAATTGGCTCACATTGAAAACTATACATAACAAATAATTGAGAGGTGTATGTATGACACATGCACTTCTTAACTTTATGTATTTGGATGGATGAAGCAAGAGGCATGTGGTACCACTTACTCTTAACTTGTGGTCCTAGTGGCAGATATGGGCAAGATTTTCTTGTTGTGTAAACATAACGAGTTTGACCCCTGAAAAACTACCCCTCTCTCTCTTGCTTTTCCATTTCATTGCTAAATTTAATTACAATTGAAGTTAATAATAGAAGGTGATGTTGGAAAGGTTTAGAAACTAAGTTAACCAAATTTGTAAAGAGCAAGAAAAAAAATAAAAGTATACACACAAGCACACATGGAAATCTTCAAAAGGATTGGGATAATGGGGTCCATCATGAAAATAATTTCAATTCCTTAATAATCACCTGGAAATAGAGACATTCCATGGAACATTCTGCCAATATACCATGATGCTGCATTGGTGTACATTTGTTATTGTTAGTAGTTTGTAGTTGTACTTACAATAGATAAGATGAGGTAAGAAGATGATGGCAAGGTAACTAAGCAAATAAACCCATATCTGAAAGAGTGAGTGATGTAATGGAGAAAACATTGATCCTGGTAGACACTTTTTTTTAAGGATGGTTTAGAGTTTAGACTCTATTTCAGTGCCTCAGTTCTCCACAAGAAATTTAAAAAAAAATAATAATAATATGAATTCATGGCTTTGAGACAATATTTATATTGGAAAGTACTTATATAAACACAAATTTGACCTTGTTTAGACACATCAAAATACATATCACTTAATTATTTAAAAATATACATTATTTAATATTTTTCTCTCTACTTTTTTTGAAATATGTGAATGTGTCTAAATATTGTGCTCAAATCATTATGAGCATCCAAGACCACTTTTAGAAATTGTAGTTGGGCCTAACACAATTTTAAAAAACCGATTTGTAATATAAAATTGCTGATGTGGGACTCTTTAACAACTACCTCATTTATACATTGAATTTCCAACTTGTTGGTCAATTGCATTCTTGAAGAGGTTTTGATACCATCTTAGAAATTATGGTTGAACCTAACACAAACCCACAAAACCTGCTTGTGAGGTGAGAATTACTCCCACTTATAAAGACATATTTTAGGTCATCTTTTATTTGATGTGAAACTCTTTTAACAACTACCTCATTTATATATTGAATTTCCAACATGTTTCATACATAAAGATGACAAAAAACATGCTTGATTGCATAAGACGGCCACAATTTATTTGCGAGGGTTCCGGGTGAATGTTGGTAACTTGTCATATTTAAAGTGTGAGAGTTTTTATGTGGAGGTTTTCTTTAGTCAACCATTTTGTTTTTAAGAGAATTGGTCTTTAGTAATTTAGAGTGTTTGGATGAGGGAATGTAATGTTTTGAGGGAATTGAAATACTTTGAGGTGAATTTCATTGTTTGGATAATAATTTGAAAGAATTTTAAAAATGATGGAAATTTATGAGGTATTTTGTTCAAGTTAAATTTAGAGAATTTCAAATGACACTTAAAAGTTAGGAATTTCAAATTTCTTCTTTGTTATAATGTTTTAAATTTTGGTCCTCAAACTTTCAAATTGACCCCAATAAATTTTCAAAAAATTGCAAATTGGTCCCTCAAATTTTTCAAAAATTATAATTTGACCCTTCAAAATTTTTGAAATTTACAATTTGACCCCTAATTTCAATTTTCAAATTTGACCCAAAAATATTAAAATTTATAAAAGTTGTCCAAAAATGATGACAATGAATTTTTTTTTATTACTCCATCAAAACAAAAGAATTGAGAAATAAAAGTAATTTAATTGAATCATTTAAATTGCCTAGAATTCTAAATTCTCTAAAATTTCCCAATTGCCTCATCCAAACGCACATGAATTAAGTAATTTAATTGAATCATTTCGGACGTGAAGTAAGTATAATCTCGTCAATAATTGTTCACACATGAATTAAACTTGACGATTCGTCATTCAGTGGATTATACAAAATGTGTCACATTCTGACTGTTACAAGAAAGTGTGTTTTCCAGTAGGATGGCAATTGGACCCAGGCTCGATAGGCACCCGCAAAAATTACCCGCAATGGGTAGGGTAAAACCCCGCTTTTATGGATATGGGTTTGGGTCCTGGTAATTACCCGTAAATTTAGATGGGTATGTGTGCGGGTAAGGGCACTATACTAGCCAGCCCCGCAACCCGCATATACATATTTATATAATATAATTAATATTTTATTTATTTTTGGTGTACAATTATTTAATTATTTAGCTATTTAAGGATAAACCTAAACCTAAAAACTAATACGGTAATCGTTTCATCCTTACCTTCATAAACTCAGGAGCTACAAATTTATGATTTAAATCAATTTGTTGTTTATTTTAACATGCACTTTTTTACATGTATTTGAATGTTTTTATTTTAATTTTCGAGAAATATTTTGGATGTTATTTTATTTGGTTAAATACTACGATTTCTACTATTTTATGAGTTGTTTTAAAAAAAAATTGAATCATAGTCTTATTTCAATTGTGATGTTTTTTATTGTCTTTTTATAATTAAAGTGCGGGTAATAGGTACGGGTATGGACACTTAGGTACCCACGGGGTATGGAGAAGGGCACTAAAGTTGTTACCCATGAAGGTACGTGCTCGTGTACAGGCATTTTTTACAAACGCTGCTATGAGGAAGGGTACTATAGTACCCTACTCAATTGAGTACTCATTGTCATCCCTGTTTTCAAGGCAGTTTTGTGAGGAAAAACTCCTATCAGTTACCATATGTGTATATTCAAGGCTGTTTTCGAGGATTTTTTTTTCCTTGACACGTTAATCGGAATGCAATATTATGACCATTGCAAGTACAATGCATTTGGGACACTTAAAAACTTAAGCAATCAAGCATGTTTCATCCTCGAAAACATTTGAGAATTTCTAAGATATGAACGTTGATAAGAAATTCTAGGTGAACTTTTGATGCAGAACAATTGTGAATTGTTGTATGAGTCTTGTATATGTGTGTGTCTGCATTTTCAAACAGCAAGTCTTCACTCCTTTATATAGAGATGTGAAAGATACATTGGAAATTGCCAGCACATCAAAAAGAGTCGTTTGAAACTTGATCAAAATCACCAATGATCTTTTGCCTGATATGGTTATTGTCCTATGAAGGATCAATTTCAAATTCATTCCAAGTCTGGAGGGACACTGGTGGAGGCATAGCTGTTTTTCTTGTCTTGTTGCAGGGACAAAACTGAGTAGTGGAGATAGTGGTTATACAGTTCGTACAATTGTCCTTTGTCAACTCTCTCCAACGTAAAAGCATCCAATGCCTTCAAATCCATTTGAATTAGCCGTTGCTTTGTTCTTTCAGTCTTCTGCAATATTAGACGAGATTAAATCATTTGAACAGCCTTTTGAAGCTTTAATTCTCTCAGCTTCTGATGATCTTCAGCTCCTGATGAAACTGCTTTTGGTGATCTTGCTTCTGATGAGGTGCTTCTGATGACGCCAGCACTTCAGGAGCACTTTGTCTTCAAAACCTCTTTTCTTCATATGCTTCAAATTTCCTTCTTGTTGATTCTATTGCTCTCATTTGTTCTTTCAGAACCTTACAAGATACCAAAATTTTTGTCTATGGTCCTATACACTTGAACAAATATTAGCATATTCAATTGACGATTTTTAATACCTTGTTATCATCAAAACTCAAAGGGTAATGTTAAACACATTTTGTTCCAACAAATTTAAGATAAAATTGAATTATAACGACTCAAATAAAAACAATACAAAAAGTTTCTCAAATCATTGACAACTCCTCTAAACGACTTCTAATCTTTGAAATGCAATGAAAATAACTAAAATCATAGCCAAAAATATCATTTGATGTTCCATCATCATCTATTAACAATCTTTTCAAGAAAATAGTGCACAATTAACTTTTAAAATTTCCCCTTTTTTTTTGTTACGTTAAAATTTCCCCTTTCTATCATCAAAGGTTGAAAATATAATTAAAATGAATAAATTATAATGGTTAGCAACTTTTTTATGTTAAAGACAACACATTGATTTACTTAAAAGATATTTAATAGTGATTCTTATTTTAGGAAAGCTTTTATACCTCTTTAAGAGCTAAACATATTTAATTGTTTTTAGTGCAACATGAACTTTATAAACTATATAGTGATCAAATAACATTTTACTTGTTAAATTCAAAGAGAGGAAAGCATGGATAAAACTATCAAGTTTGTGTATACTATGATTTTATTTATTTCTATGTTTCTAGCTGCAAGGAATGTTGACGGTCGGATTTTTTTTCCTTTTCAAATTCCTTTCTTTAGTTTTATTTTCTTTGTACATAATATTTTATCTTATTTTAGTAACATTATTGCATTCTCTTTTTTTCATTACAGCATACCTTAAGTGTAAAACTGTTGATGATTGTCCAAAAAGTCAAGTTGTGTATAAGTGCGTTGTGTTAGAATAAGGCGATGGATTCTTGAAGTCCTAGATCAACTGACAAATACCAAAATTACAAGGTCGGATGTCGCGACCCAGGTTCGAACCCAAGGCCTCATAGTTGTGTGAGTTTAATTTCAGTGGATTACGACTTCATCTAAGACCCAAAAAAAAAAAAGAATAACGCGATGGATCATATGAGTTCCATACCAAAGACATTATACTTACGTCATGAAGGGGAAATGGGTTCTTACACGAGCAAAAAAAACTATGCAATATACCTTTATGCTAAAATTTCCTCTTTTATTTATTTTACTTTTGAACTTTTATGGACCTTGCAGTAATGGATTTGTCTAACATTTTACTTAATATTGCAAACGGTACCTTAATATTGCAAACAATTGTCAGTTTTTAACTTTGTTTAAAAAAACAAACTTTAGTTTTCCAGACAGATATCATTAATTAGTTTTATTGAAAAGGATAAAAATAATTGATAAAAGGTATAATTGACAAATCGTACCCTTAAAATACCAAAAAGACAGTTAAATAGGAACGAAACATTCGCCCTACAAAGGCACTTAAAAAGAAACGGAGGGAGTACAATATAAATGTGTAAAATATAAGTATAATTTTTTTAGGCATCTATACTTGTACTTTTAATTAAAATCAAAATTTTATAAAAATAATTATACGCATTAACGTAACAGAAAACATACATACGGACATAAAGTATTACTCTAAACGCTAATGTGTGTGTATATTTGTGAGGTTGAAGAAAGGGAATAAAAATATTTGGTGTCATTCAATGACGACATGAATAAAAATATTTGTGAGGTTGTGATAATTAAACGATATTGAAATTAAATATATAAGTGATAAAAAGATAATAAAATTCCTTCAAAAATAGATTATAAAATTAAGTGGACCCTCCTTCAAAAGAAATTATATGGACCGGTTAAAAAAAATAAAATTATATTAAAGGGAAGAAAAAAAATAAATTAAAATATAATATTAAAAAATAAAAGAAAAGGTTGCCAGCGTGAGTTGAAGAGAGGTGCTTGTGAAATAAATTGGGGAGAATTAGTTTGTTGAAGTAGCATTCAACAACTTTTGGTTAAAGCTCATTTCATTCAATTTTATGCATTCTAAGAAAAGTACTTTTTTTCGAAGGTACTTTATTGATATTGTGTTTGGTCTAGCTTCTCCTTAAAAACGTAGAGAAGCTGGAAAAAAAATCGAGTCAAATTATACATAGTTTTTAGCTGATTTTTTCACTTCCAATTATACCCTTAAACAAATTTGACTATAAAAAAGCTATTTTGTTTGTGTCATTCAAAAAGATAAGAATTTATATTATATATTTTATATAATTGGTATCGTTGAAAATGATAAGTATAGTTTATTACAATATTAAATTTCAAAATATCTCTTATTGATACCTATACCTATAATTTTAATTTAAATCAAAATAATTCTAATCAAAATTTCATAAAAACTACTGTTCACAATTTTATCGCATTAGCGCAATAGAAAGAGGACGGACGCAAAGTACTGGTTTAAACGCTAGTTATTGATAAAGAAATTATAAAATATAAAATATTCTCTATCAACATAATAATATAAAATTTATTAATTTTTTTCTAATTAACTCGATCGCAAAAAACCAAATATATTCTTTGATAAACAGTAAATAACCAAATAACAATACAATTTTAAGATAACCTACACAACTTAATTAGTTCATCGCTTCGGGAGGTATCACCTAGTTACGTACTAAATTTCCATTATTGTGATGTTTAACCAAATCCAATTACTTATGATCCTTACATCTTCAATTACTAAAATGGTATGCCGTTATAATCAAACCCTTCTAAACTACCAAAGTGAGGCCGATCTCTTAAGCCAATACCACAATTTAGGGCATGACCTAAAACAGCAAAGTAGCAACAACACACATAGGATAAAAAATAAAATTTGACCCCATGTACTGATGTAGAAACGTGGGTGGTGTTTCTCCCATGTACATGGGCAATATCTAAACAATTGCTGGCTATAGAAAGACCTGTCAACGCATTGCTTAACATGTATTGCGAAGGTTGGCATGGATGTTTGACATGACCTACACCACTAATTGAATGATGAGGCACAATCCACGAATACAACAAATTGTACCAACTCGACAATTTTCCTTGCTATGTCCAATCAATTTATCAATAAGTGGGAGTTACATAGTTAGTCCTACACTGTAATTAAACCCATTGGAGTTATTTATATTTTTGCCGTATATATAAAAGATCCTAAACTGAAATAAGTAGCTGAGATCAAATCACTTTATCAACAACTATGATACGGATCAAACCTAATTCCACCTCAAAACCATGGTTTAATGGGCAGGCTTGTCCAATGTTATATAAATTTTCACACTGGGTTCATGACTTTCGATGTGGGACTCTAAGTTGGGTTCATGAAGTCCTCCAACACATGAAAATTAATAACAAATCCGCCCCTTAAGCAACTGGCGTTCCGACGGTTCATTCTTCTTCTTTTTTTATAGGGTTCATTCTTCCTGTTCCGTCTAGGCGAACCTGCTCTAATACCAATTGATACAAATTGAACCTAACTCCACCTCAAAGTCATGGCTCAATGGGGAGGATTGTCCAATCCTATATATATCCTCACACTAGACTCTTGACTTCCGATGTGAGACTCCAAGTAGGGTTCATGAAGTCCTCTTGGCACATGAAAATTGGTAGCAAACTATTAGCTATAAGTCATATATACTTTTTTTTCTTTACCAAAAGATTTGTAGAGAAAAGACTATCTTGTAATGTGGAAGAGAAATAAGTAAAGTCTTATCGAGAATTATTTTAGTAAGGGTTTGAACTTTAGTAATCTCAACCTATTCAATTTTTATTGAAGCTCGTGAGTCAGTTACTCTAACTCTAATAATATGTATTGTGGGAAAATCACTAGGGCATACTGTCTAAGTTAGGGATTTACAGTTTCTCAACCTTGCTCTACTAGGCATACTGTCTTGGTTTTGACATATCCTCCTGGTAGTAATTCTAAGTCGACCCCAATCTATTCTTTTCGTTTCGTTGGGAAATATCTCTTTCTTAGGGTATTTTGTGGACTCTAAGTCTAATTAGTTTTTTGAGGGATTGGTTAAGGAAGTGGGGAACGGGTTGTAGACGCCATTATGGCTTCATATGTGGGTTAGGAAGGGGCTTTTGTTTTGTTAATTCCCGAATTTTTTATTAATTTATGATCATAAAAGTTTCTTAGTTGAAATCATGGGGCGTTGGGTAGGAAATGTAGTCTCAGGATCTAGTTTGGTGGAATTGTTTCTTTTGTTTGGGAGGAAGAGTTGGTGTTGTAATTTAGGGCGTTGTTAATTAGACGGTGTGTTGCTCAAAATTTGTGAACTTTTGGGCGTGAAGAATCGTGACATGATTTTTCGGGAAGAATGCAAGGTTTCTACTAGAAGCGAATCATGACACGATTTTGGGATAAGGTTGTAGTATTGTACTATGTACGAGATTTATCGTGACACGATTTTGACAGTATTTTGTCACTATTTAAGCACTCATGGTTCATTTTTTGAGGAGAGCTTCAAGAGAGAGAAACTTGGGAAATCAGAGGATGTAACTTTAGGGTTGAGGGTTCTCTTGAGAGGTTCTCTAAGGTTGAAAAACATTTGTAAACACCTTGGGTGAGTGAAAATCATTGAGTGTCTTGTTCATTGGTGAGTTTGGTAAAAGGGTAGAAATTAGGGTTTGTTTTTTGTGAGCTTATTGAAGCTACAGTGGATTGGAGATATCAATCTCTCCCCGAGAGTAGGTCAATTTGGACCGAACTGAGTAAACTTTTTTTTTGGTGTGTTTGTTTCTCTTCTCTCTCTATCTTTTGTTTATGGTTTCGTACTTTTCACTTAATTCCTAGATTAGATCTAGGTTTTTTTTATTGTTGTTGTTGCTTGAGGTTACTTTGATATTGGTTACTATTTTCCTTTGCTCCACACATCCAAATTTATTGGTGTGATTTTGAATCCGAATTCACAACATGGTGTTTCCTTGTCTTTGGATGCTAATTATTGGTCATGGGTTCATGACAGCACCAACCAATATTACATCCACTCCGCCTATTTTTTTTCCTCTCTTGAGACTTCTACGGTGGTAGAACTATCAGCTTTAAAGTACTATATTTCTTGAGTAGTTAGTTTAGATTAATATTTACCTATTTGTTTAGATTTGAACTCATAACCTTCAAATCTTTCTTTTTTTTTTAGTTCAAACTAGATGGACTATTCATCCTCAAATTATGCAAGTTAAGTTGATATCTATAATGAATTTAATATACATACACCGTTATTGTAAAAAAGATTTGCACTTGCATCAAATGATATTATATGCACGTGTAAAACTTTACACATAAATTATATTGAATAAATTCATCTTTTATAATATGCTTTTTTTTTCTCTTTAATTTGTCATCACCATAAATGAATTAATTGTACTAAGATGGGGAACGGCCGACTGTCACATGGCAATCGCCTTCAATTATGAGTCACCACTTGATAGAGATATTTATAGTAATAATGCAAGAAGTTCCCACAGTAATAGAATTCCTCAAAAGAAAAAAAATGATAATATCATTACTTTTGGGTTAATTAAGTTGAGACAGAGCTAGTCTTCTAGAATATGATCACAAAATCAAATGTATAGTGTTTAAACACACATACAAAGAAACATTATTTCTAATAATAAAAAATAAGGTAAAATAAATATTTTGGGGATAAGTGCATCATTGTATGTGTGCCTAAAGTCTTGTGATTAAGTACGTATTTCGTTAAGACAAATAGTTATTTTTGTCTCTGGATGATGCTCCATCCGTTACTAATTATAAGTAAATTTGACTTTTTACGTTCATTCAATTAATGATGTATTAAAATTTTAAAATAGTTCACAATTACATATTCCTTTAGTCAAAATAGTCTCAAACATATAAATAGTCCTTCAATGCTAACAATAACTCTTTTCTTATATATGAACTGATATGGCACTAAATAATCACATAAAAGTACTAATTTGTGATACTAATTAAGTGTATTAAGGGACTAATATGACAGTAGTAACTAATCGTTTTAACATCAGATTTTATTTTGACTAATGTAGTGTACGATCAATGACTATTTTAGAATTTCAATACATTGATGGACTATGGTAACTAATTGTTACTCATTCAAGGAATGAAATAACTTTTTTAGGCCGTATATTTTCTTTTAGAAACAAAAATACTTTCGAAATTTTTTACAAGGATTAAATATGTACGATTTTTATTAAGAACTAAACAAAATTCTAGATATTTATAAAGACTGTTTACTTAATTAATTTTTTTTGCTAATAAATTGTAATAGTTCAAATGAAGAAAAAAAATTATTTGTACCCATACGCCAATAATAAACCTTGTGAGAGAGAAAGGCGAAATAGATGTCATATGTTGATGATATTGTGATTAGGGATGGCAAAAGAGGCCCACCCGCCCCTTACCGCTCCGCCCCGTCAATAACCCGCTTAAAAAGGGGCGGAGCGGGGTGGACCAACTAGAGAAACAGGATTGAAAATCTCAACCCGTTCTGTTTTATGGCGGACCGGTGGGTTGACCTGTCATATTTTTATTTTTTAAAAATATTAATTCAAATCTTCCCAAAAACAATGTAAAAATATATAAATTTAAAGTCAATTTAAAGAAATCTAAATCTATAACTAATGACTCCACTAAAATTATGAAAATAATTATTCAAACATATAAATTACTTCTTATAAAATTTTGTAATAAATCAATAAGACATTGAAAATAAAAACTCCATGAGTTATTAATTAACTAATCGTTAAAAATATAAGGCTAAAATCATAAAACAAAAGTCATAAAATTAATTGAACATTTCCCCCCAGTATATAGAGGTGAAAATTAAAAAAATGATTGTGACTTATTAATAAAAGAAGTGAAAAAGAGAGTTCTTTTAACATTAAACCCTGCGGGCCAACCCGTCCCACCCCGTCAACTCCCCACTCTTTAGTGGATTAGATGGAGCGAGCACCCTACTTATGGTGAGTTTAAAATTTCAACCCACTCCATTAAAAATAACGGGTTAAACGGACCAACCTGATAGGTTCAATCTATTTTGCCATCACTAAATGTGATAGGAAAACAGATGCTGAAGAATTTTTTTTTGAGAGTTAACAAATTTATAACTTTTAAGTATTATTGAAATACGAATTCAGGTTGGCACTTAGTATGATTGATGGAACATAAAGCATCATAAAATTGACGGTTTAATACTCCTCAATTATGTCGTAAAACTTGTTCAGGGTGAGGACTGAAAAGAACGAAGCTGAATTGTTTATTATTGTCAGTTTGTAAGAAAAAAGTTAATACGGTCATGGAAGAATGAGATTGGTTGAAGCTTATGTTGTGTACCTTAAAAAGGAAAATTCAGAACATGTTGAATTAAATATGTAAAGAAATTGAAGGAATAATGTTCGTGGTCTACGTTTTAATTGTCAATTTAAATCATGACTACATAATTCAATTCTATCCAGGAAAGTTAGCTAATTCTAACAAAAAATGTGTCCTTTTTTTTTTTTTGGTACAAAAAATTTGTCCTTTTACTTAGAAGGAAAACAGTAAACAGGTCCCTCTTGATTATATTGTCGTATATCCACTATTTTCAGGTACACTCCATGACAATGGTGCATTATTAGTTCTTTTATTGTTATATGTACTTGTGTCTTTTTAAGTTGTGACTATAAATTCATCTCTTGTTATATATACTTATCGTATATCTTGTATATATAACAACGCATTGTCATTATTGATTGAGTTAACCTTAATGTGACGTTATTTTTAAGGAGTGATGATAGGTAGACATCTTTATGTGGCGTACCATTTCTCTACCACTCTTATGTAGCATTTTATTTTAATTTTTCTTTTTTTAATTCAGATCTCTTCTCTCCCCAAACCCCTCTCTCTATTTGCATCTCTCTCACAACTTTCTCTCTCTACAACTCTCTAAGATTTGTCTCTTCTCCGGGCAACCCGCCGTCGTACTTACCACCAACTGATGAGAAGATGAGAGAGGGTTGGAGGCGCGGAGGATGAGGGCAGCAAAGGCATGAAAATGGGGGTGGGGTGGTGGTGGTGGGGGTAGGTTTAGTGATCCGTGGGGATAGAGAGAAGGGAAAGGCTGATGCTGTGTTGTTTTTTCTTGTATTAATAAAATAAATAAATAATAATAATAAATGCCACCTAGGTGGGTGTGTGTATATGGGTGGCACCGGAAAATGGATGTTGATCTTTACTCTTTTTAAGCTTATATTATGTTCATACATGACATGTATACTTTTTTTTTTGAGCAAACATGACATGTATACTTATAACATGATACTTATATATTAGACTACATGACCAAAAAAATAAAATAAAAAATAATAATACTTGTATAATATTGTAAATTCATTATTAGTATTTCAAAATTCCAACTTAATTTTTTTTATGAAGATACTAAATTAGTCAACAAAATTGACATTGAGGAATAACAAACTTTAGACCTTGAGAGAAGAACATTTCAAGATCACAAATCAAGACAACAGGGCAAACTTAAGTTGACTTATTTCAACGTAATTATAACACAAAAATGTACAAATCATTATAATAAAGTAACATGCTCATAAATTTTTATTAAACTTAATAAATTACCTCAACAAATCGTAAAAGCGTTAAAAAAAATCGAGTTTAATAAGTTTCTAAAGTTGTTTAACGTTAAAACTATATAAAAAAGAAGTTAATTTCTTTAAAATCGAGTAAACTCGGTTATAGCTGAGTTGGTTTCTTCTGATTCTACTAGATTTTATCCAATTTTAACCAATTTTACACGAGTTAACTTGGTGTGAAATCGCTTTGAATTTCAATTTCATTCAAAATTGAGTTTACATACGATCTAACACAAATTTCACGCCTTAAATTGCTTTTTACCTATCACTTATGGTGGCTTGAACCTTTAAATTGTTTGGGAATCTTTATGTGACGGGGTTGCTTCTCTTCTTTAGTTACTTTATTTTCATTTTAATTATGTTACTTGACTTTTCTTTCCTGATTTTATGGCACTCCTTATACTTGAAAATGCGTGTTTATGTTTTAATATATTCCATTTTACCTTCTTAAAACAAAAATCACACCTTAAAACGTAATTTTGAACAATTTTATGTGTGAGTGTGACTCCCGATTTTGACAACCAAGATCGTAAGTTATTTGTTTTGTGTGTGAAAGGGGAGGAATGATTAGAAATACTTATATGCTATCTACCCGTATAAATGGTAAAATGTTTGATGTTTGGTGGTACAGATTTTTTGTCTACGGAAAAATTTCGAAAACAAAAATTTGTTACAAGATGTATACTCTTCTTTAAAAGTATAGAATATACAGAAAACTCACATGATTGAGTGAATTTTTTTTAATAAAAGGGCCGAAAATAAACTAAAAAAAAAACATATTGAAGTTGAAACTCTCATTATTTTATACAACAACGCCAATGATAAGAGCTGTAAGCTGCTCATAAGCAATCATCTATCCTTCATGAGAGCATTCTTGATTAGCCAAGAAATTTGCACAAATATTTGCTTCTATGTATAAACTATATGGGACAGATCCATAAACGTATGAAACGGAGGGCTGAAAAGTTTTTAATTTATAATTAATTTTTTATCAACATAAATGAAAAATTTGACAAAAATAAATATAAGTGTTTAACATTTACAACTTAAGCGATCAAAATTAAATGAAAAAAACTTAAGATAAGAAAGTAAAAAATCTCAAGATAACTTAATTTTTTATGGAAAATATATATAAGTATAAACGTTACATAATTATTAAGTCAAAAAAATTAATTTATGTATAGTATACTAGTAATATACAATAAAATATTACTGGTGGACAAAATGTTATGTTAATAGCTGCTATTGGTGTAAATCGGGTATCATCTGTACGCAATTGCTGACACTAATCCTAATCCTTCGAGCATTGTGGGACCCAAATAGGCGACAAACTCTTCCTAAGAGTTTTAACGTTGCTGCATGTCCAATGCTAGATTCAAACACATGGCATTGATTAAGTTTAGAAGATACTTATGTCATCTCATCTACGTCGCTATTGAGAAGCCGTGAAACAGATAAGACAAAAATCGTCAATTGTTTTTTTTAAGGTCGTAAAAAAAATATGTTGGTCATAACTTGCAATTTGTTGCGTTTAATCATTGAGAAACTACAACATTTAATAGTAATTTACAATATCACAGTAGGCATACAACGAAAATATTTAACAGCAAATCACATCTTTATGGTTAGACATAACTGAGTAGAAATTAAATGGTATTTTAAGATGATGTGACAATAATGTATTTCTCGAGAGTATTCTTGTTTTGTATACAATAAAAGAAAATATGATATTAAGATTATGATAAAGATAAAGGTGAACAAAAGATAAGAGTATTAGACTATATACAATGAGGAGTCCTTTCTCTATTGAACATCAAATTAAATAAACACTTCATTGCGACATTATTGAGGAGTGCTTTTATAGCTACAATCTCTTTCTATTAATTATTAAATATGGGTCCACTTACACAGTTAAATGTAAAAATAATTATCTCTATTCGTTTGTTATATTATTTTAATATTAAAAAATAAATTAAAGAATGTATACAAGTGTTTTTTTTATTTGATCAACGTTGAATATTCATTTACAATTAAAGGTCATTTTTCTTTACTAAAACGTATAGTTTGTCTTTTTGAAAAGAAAAAAGAACAAGCATATGTAATTTACCATCGTTTTAACTTATGTTTTTCTAAAACATGAATCCTCTTAAGATTAAAATTAAGGTAAGATTAACGTCTGTCTTTCCACTTGTATTGGCACGATAAAATGATAACAATAATCAAGTGAAGGGTGAAATTAGAAGAAAAAATGTTACACTAAATCACCATTTTTTTTTCTATAACGTCAAAATAAGAATTTTTAGTGTCCAATATTGTGTCTACTGTTGTGAATTTCACCTCCTATTTTTGTGGATTATATCTATTTTAATAGGATTTAATTAACTTTTAATTTATAATTTGAATAATGATATAAATATTAAAAATAATTTAAATTAAAGGGTAAATTTGGAATGGAAAAATCAAACTCAAAATGATGTATTCCCTTTATATATTTTTATATATTACAACAAAGATTAAAACTAAGATTAACATTATGATACATTTATATGTCCTAAGGATATTAAGCAATTTCATAAATATACTTTTATCTTTTTTCTCACGTTTTCTTTTTATTTTATATTCTTTATCTTATTTTCTTTCATCTATTTTTGTCTTATAAACCAAACAATGTCTAACATTAATTGTAACAAAATTGACAACAAGTTTTTGAATGAAAATTGAAAATAAATTAAAAAGTGGTGTATAAACGAGTTGATAAGATATAAACGAGTTGAAAGTAAATAATATTTTAAGGTAATGTGACAACAATGTATTTGTTGACTGATACTTGTAAATAATTATCTTGAAAGTGTTCTTTATGTGTTGAAAATCCCACATACAAGGAATTAGGGAAAATTAATGTATTTATAAATAAGAAAGAGTTTGAACCCATTGATCCGAACTTTTGTATCACGGGTCTCGACACTATAAAAACAAACTAACTCGCTATGGTTTTACATTTCAATTGAATATATTCAATAATGTAAAACTAAGATACATATAAATGGTTGAGAGTTTGAGTCCATTAATTCGAAGTTTTGGATCATGAGCCTCGACACTATAAACACAAAATAGCCCACAAACAGACACACTTTTTTTTTGAGGGAACAAATATACACACATTGTTGACCATCTTGCGAAAATGCACCATAAATAAAAGGGATTTTTTTAATAAACTAGTATTTTTTTTTAATAAACTAGTACAAACTTTACAATATAAGGTAAAAAAGTGAGTACACAAATACATTTATCTTCAGGAAAAAATGAATAGTAAAGGGCACAGTGGAACATCACTTGCAAGGTGGGAAGTTCACAACTTAGCCCCATGTCCTTTTTCACCCCCATTAAAATCATTTTCAGAATTTATTCCAACAACAAATAAATCATTTTCAGAACCTCATCTCTATAATGCCCTAATTTGATTCATTGCAGATTTCTTTTGTAACAATTTTTTAATTAAAGCTTAATTTAATAGCAAAGGTTATTTCCGTTTTCAATCATGATACATGTACACTCACGCGACACCTGGTTAATCACATGTAAAAATATAGTTAATATAATTTACTAGAAGGTTAATCAACTAAATTAACCTCATTTTTACACATGATTAAGTAGATGTCATAGGCTTACATGAAACATTTTTGTCCCACTTTATCCTTATAATAATTTGATTCATCTAAAACATACACCACTAAACCAAAAAAAAATAAAAAAAATAAAATAT
>Ga0228710_1000698_pt1 | contig 45353 bp, 26 predicted proteins | sample MedpolnodulmetaG_FD_177995 | JGI IMG/M metagenome (GOLD analysis project Ga0228710, IMG submission 177995) | Root nodule microbial communities from Medicago polymorpha collected in Santa Monica, California, United States - pink nodules | ecosystem: Host-associated > Plants > Roots > Nodule... | reverse complement strand
ATTTATTTGTTTTCCTTTTTTTTTTTCTTTTTTTAAATTATTGTCAATATTGTGCTCAAATTAAGCAGAAAAGTTAAGCTTATTTAATATCGGTTGTTTACGTTAAGATGCATATTGATTAGTCTGTGTAATTTAATATCTTCTACCAAGCTAGTATTGTGTCATTCTGTTTCTTCACTCTTATTTCATGTATGTGTAATTTATTTCCCATTCATTTGTGGCAGGAATCGAGTGGGAATGTAGATCATTTTGTCGCTTTGGAAAGGTTGAAGGTACGTAACACCAAAGTAGAAAGTATACGTCGTCTCAATGAAGTAAGTGAGCGGCAGATGAACTTGGGATTGCAAAACATTGAGTTATATACTCTACCTATAATGACATGTCTTTTTAAGGGTCTAAAAAAATCTTTTTCCCTCAAAAAGAATTACAATGACTCGAGTAAAAATAATACAACCAGTTCTCAAACCATTGACGACTCCTCTAATTGACATTTAATTTACCGTTAAATGCAAAGAACATGACTAAAAACATATCTAAAACCATCAATAGGTACCATAACAAGGTCAAGCGGTTACTCTTGATATGCCACACATGGGTGTGGTTTATTTGGAGGGTGCGTAATGATTTTATTTTCTTCGGAGTGATTCCGAAGTTGAATGAAGTAGTAGATGCCATCAAAAACATCTCTTGGAAATGGTTTGTATAATAAGAAAAAAAAAGGGACCCTTATTGTGGGTTCTATGAGTGTTTTGTAAACCCTATTGGATTGCTTGATCTTTTAGATGTTTGGTTTCTTCTTAGTATTTTGGGCGTTTTTGTTTATGGATTTAGTACCACATGTACTCTCTCCCATTTTAAGGTATAGTACTATTTTAGTGACTTAGTTCTTCTATCAAGCTAGTATTGTGTTATACTGTTCGTCACTCTTATTTTATTTGCCATTCATTTGTAGCAGGAATTGAGTGTGAACGTGGAGCATTTTCTCTCCCTCGAAAAGCTGGACGTATGGGATTCCAAAGTAGAAAATATATTTTGTCTCAATGAAGTAAGTGAGGGGCAGATGAGCTTTGAGTTGCAAGACATTGAGTTGGATAATCTACCTATGATGACATGTCTTTTTAAGGGTCTAAAAAAATCTTTTTCCCTCAAAAACCTTACTAAGATGAAAATTAAGGGATGTGAAAAATTGGAATTTGTTTTCTCTACATCTATAATAATGTATCTACCGCAGTTGCTTCATATAAGAGTTGAAAAATGCAAAGAATTGAAGCATATGATTGAAGATGATTTGGAAAATAGAAAGACTGTATGCTTCCCAAAGCTAAGAACACTTTCTGTAATACAGTGCAATCAATTGAAAGATGTCTTTCCAATCTCCATATGTAAAGAGTTTCCTGAGCTAGATGCTCTTATGATAACAGACGCAGATAAGCTGGAGGAAATATTTGTATGTGAGGGTGATGAGAAAGTCAATATTCCAAATCTGAAATTTTTAGCATTTGTCAACCTACCAAGCCTCTGCCAGACCCAAGGAATTCATTTTCAGGCTGTACGATGTCATTTTGTACAACATTGTAAAAATTTCTCTCTAACTTCAGCACCAAGAGAAGACATTACAAATTACATAAATTATTTTTATGATCAACCAGGTACACACTTTGTGCAATATTTTTAAAAACTGTTACATTTTTGCTGTAAATAATTGCATATCATGCATTAATATTTACAGCTACCAAAACATACCAAGGACTAGATTTATGGATGATTTTCTTTTAAAATTCATCTGTACATTAAATCCTTTTTCTTGCCAAAGACTAATAAATTATATCCTTTGGTTAACGGATACAAACAACTGAAGCTTCTAAATTATAGTTATACATGCATAAGTATGTCTAAACAAAACTGCTTGAACTCATGACGTGACTTATCTAATAGAAGCTTTAATTTTATATGAAGTATAAAAGTACTAAAAAAAATTATTATGCACATATATAAACATTGTTGTACATATAAACTTGAAAATGATTATTTATGGTTGAAAGTGGCCATTTTTTTTTTGTTGGATAGAAGTGGACAATTTGCTTATGAATGTATTACTATATAATGATGTTAATCTCTATAATATTTTTCTATAGAATGGGAGATGTATATGGATATCTATTCTATATTTTTACAATCACAAGAAGAGACCAGAGACCGTGATACCTGTAATGAAAGTCCAAGTTCAAAAACCACGGAAGATATCGCAGCTGGGATTGAAGTTCAAGTTGCATCAGGACACATGTTGACTTCTTCACAGGTCAATCCCATTCCGCTTCAAAGTTCCTATCCACAAAACTCATTCAATTAATATTCTAAGGCTTTACTTAGTAATAGATGTAACTGATAGTTTCATATCACTACTGCTTCTGTTCTTATTACAGGAATTGGTGAACCAACAACAATATTCACTTGGAGAAATTGATACTACCATCAAACCTTCTCATGGAAATGACAATGTAATATAGCAGCACCACATTGTGCATATAAAGCTATAGATTAAATATTATAGAAAATAAATATTACTCACACAACTAAAAAATATTCTGCAACTAATATACATTTTCATGCTATGAATTAGTTGGAGGATTCAACGTCAGAAAAACCTGTTCTGGAACCTTTGTCCACCATTTCAGGAACAGAAAATGAGCCACCAATACAAGTCATTGATCATAAACAAAAGGTATTTCCTCTATTTTGCTTGCATTCTTTCTAATACTACAATCTTAAACATCTTTTTAATTTTAAGCAGGGTATCAAGTTAAGCGTTGAGGAAGGAACTGCATTAACTAATACCAAGACAAATTCTAAGCATATAACAACTTCACAGGTGAGTTTAGAGATACCTTCAGTTAAAAATTCACCAACAAATATAGAAGCAATTTTTAAATAGTCCATGTCCCTTCCTTAGATATTCTTCTTACCTCTCCCTCTGAATATTCTTCACCTCCCCTTCTATAGCAGCTTTATTGCTTTCCACAAATGGAAAATAAACCCAATTTTTCATGGTATAAATTTTGCTATTGAGTTTTCTTGTATTGTTCCGTTGAGAAGTAGTAATAGAAGACACCCATATTCATTATCACATAGTGTTTCATTAATTGTCAACATCCGACATATTATTAATGAGAATGTTATATTTACTTCAGTTATATAGGAGTAAGTTACTAAGAACATCCACAATGAGTTCATTCACCTATTTAACCCTTATTACAGAGTTGGAGGAAGTGATTGTCAGATGCTAACAAAAAAATATTACAAATGAGTTATGTGTACATGAGAGATGTGTAAGAAACTAATAACAAACTACAAACTAACTAAGAAAGATATTACGAATTAAATTATCCCTTAAACACTTCTAAGATAAATGCTGCAACTTATTTACATTTTCAGGATCAAAGAACTCAAGAGGGTTCTACGTCAGGAACAAAAGATGATCAAGATATTCACTTACCTGCACTTAAAAAAAAGGCATACCCCTCTTTATTCCTTTGACGATTTTTCAACCTAGGAATTGAATCATGCTACCCACTTAAATATCTTTTTTCATTTTATGCAGGGTATCAAGTCAAGTTTTGAAGATGTTGATCTTGGAGACTCTCAGGAAACAACTCAGACTAATAATAATCAAGGTGAATACATTTTGGATCAACATTGTTTTCTTATGCTACACCATCACCCTTTTGATTTTGAATTTTCATATGTTGTTCAGTTTCTTTAAATGATGATGCCTCCAAATCTGAACCCTCTTCCTCCACCACATCTCCTATTGCGTCTCAGATTCCTTCAATGCCTTCTAAAGGTATTTCATAGCTTCATTTTATTGTCTCAAATAGGCATTATTATTCTTTCTTATTCATTCCTATACATTCAAGGACTCTTACATAATTCAACTATTTCAATAAAAACTCAATTTCAATATTTGCATATAATGATGCTAATCTATATAATATTTTGCTATAGATCTTGATTTGTATTTGCACATGGAGAGTTTATATCGACAATTTCAAGAATATTCTAAAGGTTGCGATAATGGTAATGAAAATCCAAATGCACGAACTACTAAAGAATTTGCAGCTTGGGTTGAAGCTGAAGCAGCAGCATGGCACGTGTTGACTTCATCTAAGGTGAATAGTACTCTGTTTATTCATAAATGTACTACTTAATTTGGAGTACTGTTCTAAATGAGGAAAAGAAAAATTATTTGGAGTGTTCAAAGAATTAAATTTCACATCAAGTGCTTCTTACAAATATACTACAACTTATTTACATTTTCATGCCATGCATTTAGTTGGAAGGTTCAACGTCAGAAAACACAGCAGCAGCAACATTTTCCACCATTTCAGAAAAAAAGAATGAGCCACCTATACAATTAGACGTTGCTCCTGAACAAAAGGCATTTTCCCTATTTTGCTTCTATTCTTTTTTTTGACTTTTTCTCAATGCAGGAATTGAATTATAGTACAATCTTAAACATCCTTTTAATATTTAGCAGGGTATCAAGGAGGACCCAATTGTAGCAATGGAAGACATTAACATACTGATCGAGGAGGACCCAATTCTTGCACTTGAGAAACTTCTTACTGGAGTGCAAAGTTTTTCCATTGAAACTTTACTTCAAGAATTGAAGACTTTTTTGGAATCATTATCAGACCTTGACCATCTTGTATCTAACCAAGAGTCTAAAAAGAAATTGATTTCTCTTTTTCATGGATTGAATCTGCATCAAGGACTCTTACCTTCTGATGTGAAGGAGTACGTTGAGAAAGTGCAGAACTTCTTCAATAAGAACATTATCAAACATGCCACCTCTCAAGAAGTGATCAAGAATCACAACCAACTTCTTGATTCGAAAACTGATCTCATGAACAAACTTTTGAGTGTAAAGAGTACACAAACTCACATTGACGACAAAACTTCAACTGCCAAAGCTAAAATACATGAGCTCTCTTTGCAAATTGATGAACTTAGGAAAAAGTTGCCAGACCTTGAGAATCAAAGAGATGATTTGAATTCAGTATTGAACCAATGTGATGTTCAGATGAAGAAGTTGAAGGCTGAATGTTCTAAGTGGGCCCAACAAAGTGAAGAATTGCTTTCTGCACTTGCTTTGTCAGAGGTCAATGCCAAAGAAATCGAACGTGCGAGGACTTTGGCAAAAGAAGGCTTTACAAATTTAAAATCTTCATTTCCTATATTTTAGGTCATCCATAAAATCTAGGAAATGAAGGTTTTAAATTATGGTTTTTGTTAATCTCATTTTGTTTCTGTATGTTTACTGTTGTGCTCTTTTTTCCTTCACCTGGTTTTATCCCATTGGGTTTTACAGGCAAGGTTTTTAATGAGGCAGTTGTACGACATTATTATTCCCTTGTGTATTGATTGGCCTAGTCCCCCATTCTGTATCTTCTTTTACACTGTTTAATGTTAAATAAAATGATATATACCCGTGGGTGCCAACATAGATGATATGTGGGCGAGTCAATTCAAAAATAGTTTTTCTGTCGTATAGAGTTAAACAACAATTTTCTAATGAAATTACTTGCCATCAACACAAAACTCTATCACAAAACCAAAGCTCAGAAATCATTTTAAGTATAGATTGGTAATACATTATTGTGCGGCAGTTGTTCATTTGACCTGGAAAACTTATTATATGAATGGTAAAAATTGGATAAGACAAAAATCTGGTTGTTAATTGGTTTTGTCAACGGAATTTGACATTCTGTTAGAGGTATAATTGTATGTCTAATGTTGTTGGTTTGAATAGCATCAACATAATCTTTCATTCATTAAGACAAACATACTTGTAGGAAATACATAGAGTGCAAGATAAGTTTCTGCTGTAATTATGACAGCCCACTGCTCAAAACAGAAAAGATAGTCCTACTTATATAAGCAACCTATCTAATAATGTTCTGCACTTAATCATGACATTACATAAATAAACTTCATAATTAACTTAGTCTACATAACCTAGGGAAAATAATCAACACCATCAAATGTTCATACAAGGTTATGATAATGACGGTGCTCTAATTGGTGACTGATAGAAGAGTTCAGGGCCAATTTTTTTTGCCAATGTATTAGTACAATTCAATGCATTCAAAATGAAGGCCTTGTTTGCTAAACAGCAATAGCATGATTCTGTTAAGAGGTATAATTGTATGTCTAATGTTCATACAAGGTAAGGTATGTTTCACATGGCCTACAATTCTCACTTTTTCCAAATAATATTTACTGTTTTCAAGTTTACCTACTTGAATATTTACTATGTGATCTGGAGTATGAAAACTGTATGGATTGGTTAAGAAGAAATATGGTGAAAAAGTTCAGTGATCCTTATTGTTTTTGTGGTCACATTAGAATAGGGGAGCATGTGTTTTGACATTCATTTTGGAACTCTGTTTTGTTGTGGAATGTTAATTTTAAGTTTTTTCCTACTTTAATTAATGTTTTATGGCTTTCCTGATTTGGACAATTTTGAGGTGTCACAAAGAAACACGAAACCTCTGAAAGAGAGAAACAAACATGTTCAACTAGCAGATCAAGGAAGCAAAATGGATCTCATGTTATGAAAGAATACAGCTAGCTTATATTAAATAAATTTATTACAATTTCACAGTCATTTCATTCTCCAATATTAACAAAGCCAACGAATTTCGATGTCGAGTTTCTGGGAGCCAATGAGTTTAGAAGATAAACCAAATTGGAAGAGTTAAAAGCTCAGTCTCTATCTGCCAAAATTACCACAGAGGAAATCAGCAGAACTAATCGGGGGGAAAAAAACTCAATAATAGTTAGAAATTATTTTTCGATTTTTACAAATAGAGGGACCAAAATTGCATTTAAACCTAAAGTTTTCCATATTACATATTTAATATGTTTTTGTGATCTTACGCCTAGAATGTTTGAATATACCCGTTGACATTAATGCTACAGTTGTTTCTTTCCTTTTCATCGGTCATCTGTTCATATCATATTTCAATGATCAGGTGTTGTCACGGAAAGTTATGATGCAGGTGGTTTTTCTTCTGAAAGGTGATCTTGTGGTAATGTCACCAGCCTATGACAATATTGGTTACAAACAATGTACATTACATCCAATTATATTGGCATCACAATCCTACCACCTGTGTCATCTGGAGCACTCCAATCATCTTATTAAAATTAAGATTAAAAAGAATACAAACTTGGGGACCAGTACAATTAATATTATATAAGGGAATAGCAGTGTGATACAACTGCCTCATTAAAAACCTTACCTGTAAAACCCAATGGGATAAAACCAGGTGAAGGAAAAAAGAGTGCAGCACTAAGCGTACAAAAAAAACACGGCATTAAGAAAAACGATAATTACGATGCCCCAACTTATTTTTGTGTGCAGGTATATATCTAGTTCTTCCTAAATTGTAGGAAAGGAAGATTTTAAATTAGCAAAGCCTTCTGTTGCCAAATTCCTCATACGTTCAGCTTCTATGACATCGATCTCCATTGACGCAAGTGCAGAGAGCAAGTCTTTGCTTTGCTGTGCCCATTCAGTGCATTCAGCCTTCAACTTCTGCTTCTGAACATCACATTTCTTCACTACTGACTTCAAATCATCAATTTGTAAAGAGAGTTCATGTATCTGAGCATTGGCAGTTGAAGATTCACTGTTAATGTGGTTCTGTGTGCTCTTTGCACTCATAAGTTTGTTCATGAGATCAGTTTTCGAATCAAGAAGTTGGTTGTGCTTCCTTAGTACTTGTTGAAAATTGGCGTGTCTGATAATGTTGTCATTGAAGAAGTTCTGCAATTTCTCAACAAACTCCTTCACATTAGAAGGTAAGAGTCCTTGATGCTGATTCAGTCCATGAAAAAGAGAAATCATTTTCAATTTGGACTCTTATGTATGTGATTATAAAATATAACAAGCAAAGTACATATGACATAATTGCCTAATTATTAATCTAATTTTTGTTTGTCAGGGAACTGAAGTTGTGGAAGGTATAATTTTTGATAGTACGGAAGTTGGGGATCTATACTTGAAGTCTGATTCCTTTAAAAGGATGACAAACTTAAGATTGCTTGAGATTTATAATAAGTACAACAGGAGCATACGCAATGTACACTTCCCTGACGGTCTCGAGTGTCTTTCTGATAAATTGAGGTACCTTCGATGGACTGGATACTGTCTTGAGTCTTTGCCATCAACCTTTTGTCCTGAAATGCTTGTAGAGCTTTCCATAACTCATAGCAAGCTTAAAAAGCTCTGGGAAGGAGTTCAGGTAAAGATATGTTTGGATATACAAAAGGAAGTCTAATGCTATTCACAAAATTGCAGCAGAGCTAGGATGGCATGCCTCTATTTATGCTTAACTAGGTTTTGATACTCTTGTAATCAACACTCATGCGTTTTTATTTCTTGCTACAGAATCTTGTGAATATAAAAACACTTACTCTTGATTACTCCAAAGATCTGATTGAGATCCCAGACTTATCTAGGGCTACAAATCTTGAACGACTATATCTTTGTCAATGTGAAAGCCTGCATCAGCTCCATCCCTACATCATTTCTCTCCCTCGACTTGCATTTCTAGATTTACAAGGTTGCATAAATATTGAAAGCCTTAAAACCAACATTCATTCAACATCTCTCAGTGAACTTTTACTCAATGGTTGTTCATCTCACAGAATTTTCAGTGACACCGGAGGAAATGACAGAGTTATCCTTACATGGTACTGCCATACATGAATTGTCTTCTTCGATTTGGCGTAATACCAAACTGTTCTTGACCTAATTGGATGTAACAATCTTAACATTGTTGGGAATAAGGTATCAGATGATCATGGACTGGGGTCTGTTACAGAACTAGACCTTTCATGGTGCACAGAAATCAATACATTATGTCTGCGGTCCATACTTGATGGCATACAATCATCAAAACGGCTAACATTGAGTGCGTGTTTCAACTTAGAATGTCTCCCTGAGAACATACAAAACCATTCAATGCTAGAATGGCTTGATTTAGATCATTGCTGGAAACTTGTGTCTCTAACAGAGCTTCCGCCATCCCTGGTATAATTGCATATATCTGGACACAGACTCTACACAATGGTCATTGTTTGAGAACATGGTATGGAATTTCTTTGAAGATGAAGGTCTTATCGATTCTTTCTCTTTCCTACCAGGAGCACAAGTTCCATCAATTTTTTATTTTCAGACAATTGAGGCTTCAATAACTTTTCTTCCTATTACTGAACCTGACTTGTGTGGTTTCATATTTTGCATCCTTTTTTCCGAAGGCTTCACTGTTAACGACCATGACCTTTATTGTATTATCTTTGAATGCGGAAAAGAAGTCGACAGACGTCGCATTAGTCTCAATTATCTCGGGACATTAATTTCAGATCATGTATTGATATGTTCCTGTGGTTACAACAAACAAGAAAGCATTAGTAAATTATCATTTCAATTCATACTTCAAGGACCATGAAGAACTGCGGTGGTCATCCGAGGGGATAAAGGGGTGTGGGGTCATACCTGTAAAGAAGAAATATGGGGGTAGTAGCATTAGTAATGAAATTGGTAAATTAAAATCCATTGTTCAACAAGAAGCTCGAACAATGAAAATGAAGATGAACAAGAACAAGAACAACCTTATGTTAGACGCAGGTCCAAAGTAGTTAGAGCCGATTTGGTTGGGAAAGACTAGGCTCTCTAATATTATGTTAGTAGCCGTTAATTACTTTGATTGCAGCACTTGTAATTTCCCCATGTTTCTCTAAATATTTACTGAAAGCTTCCTGTTTCCTTCCATCTGTTACTCTCTTAAATATCAAAGAACTGTCACATTCTTGTTCAATCGGTATGAAACTTTTAACTCATTTTCTAGTCATACATTCCATTGTTTCTTTGTTCTGCCTTTGTTGTGTTTGATATAGGGTAGTCTAAAACTGAAAAATTTAGAAAAAAGTTCACGATTTTGTGAATTATTTATTAATTTAATCGACATGCTGTTATTCTCTTAGTAGCATTTTGAGCTTTAGCTAACATATATAAGCTTCAGCAAATGATCTAACCAACCCAATAGAACAGAATAACATTACAACTAACAAATGCAATTACTAACTTGAATGTGTAATTCTCAATGAAGAGAAAGGGGAAAAGAACTGAAACTCTCAGCTGGTAGAGAAGTTCTGCATATGACAATCATACTAACTTCATATAATTTTATCATGTAATCTTCTTGTTAAATCAATCCTTCTATTTTGCACAGCTTAGAGTAATCTCATATATTTTGCATTTTATTAACTATCGTTCTGTTTGTGACTCACTTTTTATACATTGCCTACTTTGGGAAACTCTCTATCATTTTATGACTGAACTATCTACGATACTAGCATACGGTTTGCACATGTCTCAAACAGACAGGAATGTGTCCTACATCTTTTGTCATATAAGACTTCAAAAGGTGTGATTTCAATGTTTGAGTGGAAACTATTGTTGTAGGTGAAATCTATGAGTGTTGAAAAACCATGTGTATTGCAAGTTTTGTCTATAAGACGGTTTGGCTCCGGGTCAATACTCATGGTCAACTTAAGAAGAACCTCTTGCTTGCATTGCACTCAAGAATTCGTCTGTTGCAAGAAGCTTCATGAATTATAAATCTTTGTCTCTAAACTTGAATACTTAGTTAAAATCAAGTAAGTTCCTCATAAATTACACCAATTAGTTCTCATCTAAAACACAAAATGTTACTTGGAGAGTAATAATTAATCTTTTGACTGTTTCTGTCAATTCCATATTTCCACAAATTAATCTGAAGACCAATTTCAATTTAATCCTGTTCAGAATACATATATAACAGAAGATGACAGCAAATGGAAATTTCTTAATGCCAATTTGGATTTATATTATTTGTTTAGTTATATAAAAAGAAAATATAAAGTGTCACATATTCAAGATCTATTAGACTATTTCTTCTTGAGTCATGTCTTGCTAACAAATGCCTTAAGAGCATTGTTTAAATAACCCACAAAAATAAATTTTGTCTTGAAAATATAAGTCAAACACATAAAAATTATGAGTACACTATTTTCAATATAAGTCAAACACATACCCTGTACTTAAATGAGAAGCCTTCCGGCATTGGCTCTTCCAATGCATTTGTTGCCCTGGACGAGACACAAGCACCTGTTATCGTTCCCGTGAAAGATGTCGCATCTAACTCCTTTAGTTTTGCGTTGCAAAGCGTGACTGATGAAGTTCCTCAGCGTGTCCTGGTTCCTGTGTACGTGCCTGTTTTGGTTTACCTTTATCAGTTAATGAGAATTCACTTCATTTATTTCTTCATTCATAATAACTTACACTACTTTGGCTTTCCGTACACATGCCATTTTATAGTTTGGGCTGAATAGGTGTTTCACTCACCCAAATCATGACAAAGTGATATGGTATGTGTTTGGTTGGGCGGAGACAATAATTGAACGATAGAATTGGTTTTCTTTTTTTTTTTTGTTGAAGTAGTGTAGTGGTTAGATTCACACACATTATGTGTGAAGTGGGGAATTCGGGGTTCGAACCCCGGCCCCTGCACAAATTATCCTGGTAGCTACCAACTGAGCTACACTTACGAGACTGATAAAATTGATTTTAAAAGAATTGATTTTGATAAAAAGTGAGTTGAATGTAAATTGATTTATGTTTGGATGCATTTATTTAAAATTGATTCTTCTCAATGTATGTTGTTTGGATAGTTTAAATCAAAATTGCTTTTGAATGTATAATTACGAAAAAGGATTTTGATTGTATTTAAAATTAGATTTTGATTTTGATTTTTTTGAGAATTTTTTAAATTTATGTTATTTAATTTAATTGCATGCATCTTCAAGAAAAAAAATCAATTGCGTACAGATTTTTTGAGGAAAAATTCAATTGCGTACAAATTATTATTTTTGACGGAAACAATCCATATTATACTAGAATTTTTTTTTGCCAAATTATATTATAATATTTAGCAGCAAATAATTTTTTTTGGATCATGATTTGGAAAAATATAAGCATGGTTCCGTGTAAAACAAAAACAGTTGGCCATAATAATAACATAAAAATAATTAATGTTATAGTTCCGTAAGAAAAATAAAATTAAGCATCTTCACATATAATAAGGACAATATAGACAAATAAAGACATTATATAAAATATTTGCCCAAAAAAGTAGTAGAATTGATTCTACTAACCGTAGAAGCTAGGAATACAAGCTTCGGGTTAAATCAATTCCAAGCTATAGAATCAATTATATTTTATTGAAGGCAAACATATTTTTTATGGACAAATCACGTTTTTATTTCTCAAACCTACGTTTTTGAGGTTGTAACATGCAACCAAACAGATACTAGTGTTCAACTATACCTTCTGTTGGTAAATATTTTAAAAAGACCATATATTTTCTAGAAGGATGGTTAAAGAAACTATTCAAAGAAACAAAGTAGTAGAATTGATTCTACTAAGAAACAATGTTATAGTTCCGTAAGAAAAATAAAATTAAGCATGCTTCACATATAATAAGGGACAATATAGACAAATAAAGACATTATATAAAATATTTGTCCAACAAAGTAGTAGAATTGATTCTACTAACCGCATATTTAAAGTACACATTTAAATATTTAAAGAAACTATTTAAGAAAGAAAGGAATAATCTGAAAAATGATTCAAAATAGAACGACAAAAAGCATATTTTTGCATATATTTTAATCTGAAATCCATTTCCATACTTTAATTAGTCAAAAAGCAAGCAAGCTACTTTTTACTAAAGCAAAAGAAACTTCCTTGGAGGATAGCCACACTTGTTATTTTATATTTTAATTTTGACCCATTACATGTATATAATACTTCACGACCAACCAAAGCATTATGAAGTGTTTGTGTGTGCTCATCCTTAATTATTTTTCATCCAAAATTGATTCCAGCAGAAGCTAAAGCCATACTGGAATTATTATAACTCTACAGTATTTTTCTTCCTCTATTGCATGAAGCTGGATTCTGACTTTGGTATGATCTTTTTTTCCTTCGATTTTAATTTAACTACTTGTTTCTCTAATTACATAGGTCAATGGTCATTGTCAAATTGATCATAGAATTTGAAATCATTTAATTGATAAAATTAGTTTAGGCCATACCTTCTGTTGGCAAATATTTTAATTAAAACTAAAAATGTTTCCCGAAATGAAAGTTTGACTAAATGAAATATGAATACCACTTTTAATTCAACCCGTGTTAGAACAAATATAAACAGCACAATTTGTGCACCATTTTTACTCAGATAAATAAATTAAGAAATTACTTTGTTTTGTACCTCAAACTCCTGCTTGAGAAAAAGAGGAAACAAATATAAACAGCACAATTTGTGCAACATTTTTGTTTTCTATAAATATATCAACTTTTCATTTTACTTAAATATGAATTTTTATGTTTTTGGTGTTTAAAAAATCCATATTTAATTTATGTTTGTTAAAAAATCTAATTTTTTGGGAGAGATTATCATAATATCGATCCTACACATTTATGTCAGATTTGATTAAAACTTATTAAGGTTAGACTTGAGTTGACTAAAAAGTAGAGATAAAAAATAACGATGGAAAACTTTTGAGCACTAAAATTCTAACAACAAATTTAGAAGAACTAAAATGAAAAGTTGATATATTTATAAGGACGAAAACATATTTAACCCTTATTAGAATTTGGTTAGGCTCCCTTTGGATGTTGCCATTCTTTTTGTTATGCTGCCAACAATGATTCCAAATGATGTTAATCAGATTTATGAAGCCCAATATGTAACAATGAGAATGAGTGTCGTCAAAAGTATCATTGAATTAGTGCATTCTTTTTATTTTATTGTACCATTGTGATTAATAATCGGCGCTTGGAATTCATAATCGGCGCGCAGAAAATGAGTAGTGCTTTTTCCTCTATATCTTCTTCTGATGTGGGGCCTCCGAAAAAATATGACGTTTTTCTTAGCTTTCGAGGCGAGGATACCCGCAGAAACTTCACGAGCCATCTTTATGATGCTCTAAGCCGAAAGAAAGTTGAAACCTTTATAGACAACAATGAGCTTCAAAAAGGAGATGAGATCTCGCCAGCACTCCTCAAAGCCATTGAGCAGTCACATGCATCTATTGTCATTTTCTCAGAAAACTATGCTTCCTCAAGATGGTGCTTGAATGAGCTCAAAAAGATTCTAGAATGCAAGCAATATATGGAACAGATCGTGATACCTGTTTTTTACAACATAGATCCATCACATGTGAGGAAGCAAACCGGGAGTTACAAGCAAGCCTTTGCAAAACATAAGCGAGATTTGAAGCACAATAATGACAAGTTGGAGAAATGGAAAGCTGCTCTCACCGAGGCAGCTAATTTAGTTGGTTGGGACTCTCGAAGTTATAGGTAAGTAAAACGAACTATCAAGCATTCTACATGTCATGACTTGTATGTTTCCAAAATATAAGTAAAATCTATTAACTATATCCAATCATTTGCATGTTTTGTTTTCTAAAACAGCACAATTATTTACTACATAAGTCTTTCATCTCCATATTCGTGACTGGAAATGAACATAGATTTTAGAAAATGAAAGCAAAAAATAATTTTAGAAAGTAAACAATAATCATTTGGAGAAGTGAACCCTGCATACACTTGTTACGTTGATATGATACAGGTAGCCACTGCCACCAGGTTGACTATAAATTTTGTATACTAATTAATAATCTTATAGATGTACTCTTCTTCTATGGTATTTGTTAGAATTGTAAAACCTTCTTCTCCTCTTTCGCATGCTAGGATTGAATCGGACTTTATTAAGGACATTGTTGAAGATGTTCTGCATAAACTAAATCTTAGATACCCATATGAAATTAAGGGGCTTGTTGGAGTTAAGAAAAATTATGACCAAATTGAATCATTACTGAAAATTGAGTCAAATGATGTTGGAATCCTTGGAATATGGGGCATGGGTGGCATAGGAAAGACCACCCTTGCTAGGACTTTATATGCTAAATTTTATTCCCAATTCGAAGGTCGTTGCTTCCTCAATGTAATGGATGAAACAAACAAGTATGGACTCAATGGTCTACACAATAAATTTTTTTCTTCATTGTTAGAGGAAGAAAATCTTCATCCTGATGCGTCCTACATAGAATCCTCTTTCTCCGTGAGAAGGATTGCACGTAAAAAAGTATTCATTGTGTTGGATGGTGTGGAAACCTTAGAGCAAATAGAAGATCTTATCCTAAAAATTGATGTGTTGGGACCAGGCAGTAGGGTCATTATTACAACTAGAGATAAACATATATTTAGTCAGTTCAGTAAATGTGAAATATATGAGGTTAAGGAATTGGACAAACATGATTCTCTTCAGCTATTCAGTTTGACTGCCTTTAGAGAAAATCATCCTAAAATTGGATACGAAGATCTATCAGAACGTGTAATTGCCTACTGCCAAGGCAATCCGCTGGCTTTAAAAGTTTTAGGTGCTAATCTGAGTTCGAGAGGGAAAAAAGAATGGGAAAATGAATTGAAAAAGCTCCAAAAGATTCCCAATAGGAAAATTTACAATGTGTTAAAATTGAGTTATGATGACTTAGATTGTTCTCAAAAGGCCATATTTTTAGATATCGCATGCTTTTTTAGAGGAGAGAGTAAATTTCACGTAACACATATGTTGGAAGCTTGTGAGTTCTTTGCAAAAAGTGGGATAGAAGTCCTTCTAGATAAAGCTCTCATACAACTACAACTATTTTGGCACTGGCAATTCAAATCGGAAACTGATGGTTTAGAAATGCATGATTTGTTACAAGAAATGGGACAGGAGATTGTTAATCACGAATCTAAAGACCCTGGAAAACGAAGTCGGTTGTGGAAAGCTGAAGAAATAACTGATATGTTAAAAGAAAACAAGGTAAGTAGAGGATGCAATCACTTCTATATGAAAATATATGTATGTGATTATAAAATATAACAAATAAAGTACATATGACAACCTTTCCTAATGATTAATCTAATTTTTGTTTGTCAGGGAACTGACGTTGTGGAAGGTATAATATTCGATAGTACGGAAGTTGGGGATCTATACTTGAAGTCTGATTCCTTTAAAAGGATGACAAACTTAAGATATCTTGATATTTATTATAATATATCCAACGGGAGCATATGCAATGTACACTTACCTGACGGTCTCGAGTGTCTTTCTGATAAATTGAGGTACCTTCAATGGGATGGATATTGTCTTGAGTCTTTGCCATCAACCTTTTGTGCTGAAATGCTTATTGAACTTCACATGACTCATAGCAAGCTTAAAAAGCTTTGGGATGGAGTTCAGGTACAAATATGTTTGGAAGTCTAATGCTATTCACAAAATTGCAGCAGAGCTAGGTTTTGTTTCTCTTTTAATCAAAACTCATGCATGTTTATTTCTTATTACAGAATCTTGTGAATCTAAGATCAATTATGCTTCAATCCTCCAAAGATCTGATTGAGATCCCTGACTTATCTAGGGCTACAAATCTTGAAAGAGTATATCTCTGTCAATGTGAAAGCCTGAGTCAGCTCCCTCGACTTATATTTCTAGATTTAGAAGATTGCATAAAGATTGAAAGCCTTAAAACCAACATTCATTCAAAATCTCTCTGTAAACTTAAACTCGGTGGTTGTTCATCTCTCATTGAATTTTCAGTGACATCGGAGGAAATGACAAAGTTAACCTTACATGGCACTGCTATACGTGAATTGTCCTCATCGATTTGGCGTAATAGAAAACTTACTTCTCTTGGCCTAACTGAGTGCAAAAAGCTTAACATTGTTGGGAATAAGTTATCAAATGATCATGGACTGGGGTCTCTTACAGAACTAGACCTCTCTGGGTGCACAGAAATCAATGCACTAAGTCTGTGGTCCATCCTTGATGGTATACAGTCTTTAAAACGACTAAAATTGAAAGAGTGTTGCAACTTAGAATGTCTCCCCGAGAATATCCGAAACCATTCAATGCTAAAACGGCTTGATTTAGATGATTGCAGGAAACTAGTGTCTCTAGCAGAGCTTCCACCATCCCTGTTATATTTGAAGGCCGTTAACTGCAATTATCTGGACACGAACTCCACTCAACGGTTATTGCTTGAGAACATGGTACAAACCTTCTCTATAGACACTCCCGATGAAGATGGTGTTTTTTATTTTTCTCTCTTGCCAGGTGCACAAGTTCCATGCAACTTTGATTTTAAGACAATAGAGGCTTCAATAAGTATTCCTCCAATTCCAAAATCTAACTTGTGTGGTTTCATATTCTGCATCGTTCTATCAGAGTGTTTCAGTGTTTACGAACATTCCCTTCATTGTGTCATCTTTGAACATGGCAAAGAAGTCGACAGATGTCGTCTCAGTTGCAATTATCTTGGGACATTAATTTCAGATCACTTATTGATATGCTGGCATGGTTACAACAATCAAGCAAGTGGAAGTTATGACTTTTGCAACCTATCATTTCAGTTCCTACTTCAAGGTCACAAGGAAAAATTGTGGTGGTCAACTGAAGGGATAAAGGGGTGTGGGGTCTTACCTGTATATGACTTAGAACGGGAGTTGGAAGGTGATAGTAGTAGTATCACTAGTACTCAAGACTCGGAAGGTGATGATACTGATGAAGTCGAAAGCTCTAACAATGAAAATGAAGATGATCAGAAACATCCTTGGTGTTCAATCGGTATGAATCTTTTCACCCACTTTCGAATTATAAATTCCATATTAGTTTATTTTAAATTAGTAAGGAAATTGTTTTAAAATTCTCTTGATTCCCGGTGTATTGAAATTACTTTGTGCTGAAACAACATTATTGGACAGGTCTTTTTTTGAGGCACTTGTTCAGAGGGTCACAAGAATAATACAAGTCAGAAATTTTGTGATATCTGGTGATGCAGTAAAGTGATACGTTGCTTGTTACTTATACCATTCCACAAATATTTGCAACAGTTGTTATGTGCTGTGTTTGTTGATATTAATATATCAAGGGTGATCCTATTTCTATTCTTGGTGCTTTGGTGCCCCAATAAATAATCGGGTATAACCGGGTTTGCAAAAGTTTCTATTGTTTCAAGTATTAAGTGCAATGTAGGATTCACTACATTGTTCTTTTCAAAAAAGTTCAGATCCTATAGGCTTCTTTTGCAACTTTTCCAACTTCTGATTGCTTGTGATTCTCACATGATAAATTGGAATGCTACGTACGAGAAGCTGAATGGTAACCTGAATCAGTTGAATCTTTTGAACTAATGCAACAAATAATGATTGTTATTGTATACAATAAATAATTACATCATCAAAATGTTCAACATATGTCACTTATTAAATTGAAATATTTAATGATAGCTCATGGAGAAATTCTTGTGATTTGTAATCACAAACACATAATCATCTCCAATGGAGAAATTCTTGAAATATTTAATGATAGCTGATGGAGAAAGTTCTTTGACAAGAAAAAAAAGGTTTTTTTTTTTGTTACCGTTTCGGTTATTCCTGGGTCAGGTCTAATGTCCCCCGCTATTTGTATCTCTTTCTTTTTATTTATTATATTTTCTATTTTACCTAAAAAAAAGTTGAAATTGTAGTTTTAGATCATTGAAAACAAATCTCGACTTCTTTTCCTTTAATATAAACAAGCTTTTAGTATCTAGTGAAATGCAGTATGAATTTATAGCTAGTGTAATGCATTTTGAAATTTTTCTAGTATAAAACTTACAGTTTGTATTTAATTTAGATTATTTGTTAATAGATAAATATTCAGATTTAAATGGCGATTCTAAACAATGCTTCTATGTTGACATGTGTTATTTGTGAGGTGAATCTGAAAAACATGTTTCTTAATAGATAAATATTCAAATTGGTGATTCTAAACAATTCTTCTATGTTGACATATGTTATTTGTGTGGTGAATCTGAAAAACATGTGACAAACACAATATTCTCCAACGTAGAAAAGCAGAATCAAGAAACACGGAAAAAAGCATGAATTTATCAAGTATCCGAAGAAAAAAAAACTCTGCCCAAAAGTTGGAAATATACTACAGAACTCAAAAATTATTTCCCGAAAGGTGTTATCGCCAGGAATCGAACTTAGATTATCCCAAACGATTCATCTTAGGGGAGATCATTAACCACCTGAATTCAGCAAAGCAAAGAATAAAGCCATATTTTGATTTAGACATATAATGCATTTGTAACATACCAAATAAAATGAATTTATTTATTTATTTTTATTTGTAGCAAACACTTCTTTATCATACCTCCTTCAAAAAAAAATTCTTTAACATACCAAATAAAATGCATTTGCTTTTCTTTCTCAAAATACATGACGTGATACAAAACTCAGCAAAGGGAAGAATAACTAACTGCTGCAAAATCAGTTGCAAACATATCTTTTTCTTGAAATTTTCATTGTTTTATTCATCTATATTTCCATCTTTTTGTCTCAGACTCTAGAGAAGATCAAGAAAAGAAATTCTCAATCTCATTTAGGTATTCTGAACTGAAATTCATATATAGATAGATATATACTTAGCAATTATTAATTTATGATTTTCCTGTTTTGAAATTTTATTGTGTAGCACAAGTGGTTATTAAGGAACTTTGCACAAAATGGAAGATCAAGGGAAAGGGAAAGGGCTTATGGAACCTTAAAATGCAGGATCTGAATTAACAACACTGGTAAGGAAGTTGTAGATAATCATTGGTGGTCAAAGATTTGACATTATTCTCGTGGATAAGGAAATGCCTATTATGAATGGGATTGAGGTACATATTTATCTTGATTATGTTTTCCTTCTAATTTTGTTCTGTATAACACATTTAAAAGAAGGATGAAAATGCACGTTTCATGTGTATTTATATTTAAAATAAGATTCAATTGTTGGGTGTTTTTTATGCTGGCAAATAAGAAACTGCGATCAATTGGTATTCATAGCATGATTGTTGGTGTGTCGTCTTGTACAGAAATAGAAAAACAAGAATCTATGAAAGATGTGATAGATGACTATCAAGTGAAACCATTGACCATATTGGTGTGCTTAATTCGATTCTTGATGTCGTAAAAGCTGGCAAGTAGTATGTCCTTTGTGAATGATGTTGTAAAAATGTAGGAGAAACTAGACTTTTATTGTAGATAGTTTCTACTAAAAAATGTTTGCAAGTTAGCAATGTGATTCTCAATCCTACTAAAATGGAAGTCTATAGATTTATCTCTTTAGGGTAGTATCAACGTTTTCATTGACTAACTTAGGCATCAAGTTATCAATGTTTCCACGAGTCCTCTATGAGAGTAGCATCTTTTCAGGTGGTATAAACTAGCAAGATGAATCTTATAACCAACTTAACAATTAATCAAATAATGAAACACACTGAATTTTTTATTTAATAATATTCATCGCTGTTATTCTCGTATCAGAATCTTCTTTGGAGTATATCATGGAATCTAATAGAGGTTTTAGCTTTGCCAGAAACGGATTAGAAAACTATGCCAAGACATATTATTCTTGAAGCATACAGTAACAAAAAGCATCACACAAAAACAAAATGATACAATTATCTTTTATGGTGAGGCATTTTTTTTACGGATTAGAAAACTACTCAACTTCTCTTTGCAAGAAATGGATTAGAAAACTACGCATTCTTTTATGGTGAGGCATTTTTTTACGATTGACACAGTTATCACTTATTAACTGACATTAAATACCAAAATAAAAATCTCTCAAATTTTTAATTTCTCACTCATTGAATTCTTTTCTTCCATACTTGAACAACACAAGCATTTCCTATTAAAGTGTTCAAAACAAATGTGATGCATGTCCACAGCACTAACAAAATGGATAAGCCTTACAAGTTGAAACTTAACAAGTTTGCTGACATGACCAACCATGAATATTTAGAAGTACCTATGTTGGATCAAAGGTTAATCACCATGGCCTGTTCTGAGGCACGCCACGTGAAAATGGATCTTTCATGTATGCAAATTTTTACAAAGCACCTCCTTTCGTGAAAATGGATCTTTCAAGTATAGGTAGTTTCAGGTTGGATTGGTAAATTTGAACCTATCTACTAGCATAAACACTTATTAAACTGTTTGAAGGAGCTTACGAAAGTGACTTATGACATGTCCATAAGCTTTATGGATAACTTCTGAAAACAATTTGACTTTCTTACTCTTTTATTATAAAATCACTTATATGATAAGTATGTATGCAATAAGGGCTTATTGAATCAGGCCCTAAATAATTAGGTACCACCAAACATGTTTCCTAGTTCCATGAACCAAAATTCAACAATATTTAGCTTGCTAAATTGTCACAAAAGCCAAGAAAATTTCTGTTATTAGCATTCAATGTTAAAGCTAATGAGTATCTTAATTGCGCATACACTTATTACAGGGAGTATTTACCTTCGATTGCTGCAAAGAGAAAGATCATGGTGTAGCAATAGTTGGATATGGAAAAACTTGCTGATAGATCATGGTACTGCAAAACTCATGCCAAACTTGAACGTGAGACATTCAGATTTAACGTTTATCGTTCACCACTAAACCAAATGTTCAGATTGTAAGGAAATTATGGAGAGCAGAATGCGGAGACCTTTATCGGAATGGCAAGGACTTTGAACGATTCACATAAAATTTAGCTTTTATCAATGTTTGATGTGGTTTTCTAGTATGTTACAAACTACATTATTAACTTAAGAACTTGTAATATTTGAATCTTAGATTTGATATCAATGTATTATATGGACAATTATGCTTATATATTCTCACATTAATAAATCTTTTAATTTGAGTTACTGCTTGAAATTCTCATGCATGTAACTTTCCTTATTATCTTAGTATGCCGCATGTTTTTCTTGTTTTATCAGATTTTAGTACGCAGCATTCATCATTGTCATTTACAACTAAAAGAACAAAATGATATACAAAAGTAAATAGAGGAAATCACCATTTTAGATCTTGAAATTGTGAGTGTATGCTAATCTGAGATCTTAAATATACCTAAAACTTTTATGTTTAATGGAGTAATGGACAATTACAAAACTTAAAACTTAAAACTTAAAATTGTCATTTGCAACTCAATATTTTCACAATCTTTTTTTTCACATTTTTTTTCATAGGTTTTACATGATACACATTATAATCCTAGCTAGTACATTTAATATGTATTACACCATTGAATCTTTCACAATCTATTCATATAAATAAAAATATAGAACGGAATAGGGTAACATTTACATCATAATTAATCAAGAAAATCACAATTGTTTCAATTTCAAAACAACTCCATGCTAAAATCATGAGATCCTACAAACTCACATCTCTAACAAGCTTTCAGATTTCAGATATACTTCCCTCCAAAAATGCAAGCTTCTTGTGCAGCCGCACTTGATGATCAGCAAATTCTGTAAAAAAATCCCCCTTAGCACCGGCTATCTTGAATTCTTGAGTTCCTGAATGTACAATCTTTAAATTGTTGCTTGTTCCATTCTTTCCTTCCTGTGGTGTATTCTGGAAAAAAAATATGTTTTTCAATTACCACCCATGGCTTGAAAAGAGACAGTAAAGATGTTTCAAATGGAAAATCAATACATTCACTTTTCACGGTTGAACCAATAGTAAATAACGAAAGTATGCTAATCATCAAAATACATAACAACTACATCAATGATTAAGAACTATACTACCTGTCAGTTGAGGATGTTATGACATAGTTTTGATTTGTCAGAAAGTCGCAGCTTTTTGAAATCTTGTTCAGTGTGCGACATAATGACACCCTGGTATTTATCTTGAACCATAAACTTGGAAAAATGAAGATACTAGCTGATACTTGAGTATGTTTGTATAAGAACTCTACAGCTGTTGATGGACATAATTCTTTATCGAGATTCCTGATCAATATCATACACATATTTCCTTTTCCTTCCAATTCTTTCTTATCTTCCATGCTTTCGTCAAAGCAGACTAAATCAAAAAATTGAAAAACTGAGCAAAAGGTTTTGAAGATTTATACTACAGAACATTATCGTAAAAATATAAACAATTGCACACCGAATGAAAGCCAAAGTTGATGAATATGAAAATCAAGAAAATCACAATTTTAAATAATATTACCATTCAAAATATAACAATACCCCTCAATTGTACCCTTTAAGACTATTCTTACAATGTCTTTCTTGCTCACTCGTCTTGCTTGTCCTGCCCATTTTACACTACTTATTAGTCATACCCAACAATTTTATTTTCAATCGATAAATTTATTTAGGTATTTCAAAAACTTTAGCAGGGCGTGACTTTCTCAACCGCCACAATAAAATCCACGCACTAGAACAGGAAAAATAAATGTTATAAAATGGAGGGAAATTGAATAACTTGTGCTTTACATTTGGTGAAATATGGGGTAAACAATTAATTAACTTATTGCAGTTTTTATTACCTGGAGTTTGGTTTGAAAGCTTTGCATTACTTTCAGATGCTTTTTCAATGTCAAGGTCTGATGACAGATTTTGCAGGGCTCTCTTTCGGGAGATAGTTTTCAAGGGTTCCTTTAGCCCTAAAATGCAATCGACAAGCGTTACCCAACATTGGCTTCTCATATGGTCCTTTGCGCCAAACTTGAGTTTCTGTTGAAACCATGTTATCATATAAATAAACAAGGCTGATAATATTGTAAGATGAGATTCGCGTTAAAAACTAGAGTAAAATAAAAATGAACATTATCGTAAAAATATTAACAATTGCACACTGAATGAAAGCCAAAGTTGATGAATATGATAATCAAGAAAATCACAATTGTTCAATTTTAAAACAACTACATGCTAAAATCATGAGATCCATCAAAAATTGTTTTGAATATAATATAGAACCCCACATCTCTAACAAGTTTTTATGCGAGCTCTAGGTTTAGGAGCCATATCGATATGCAATAATAAAGACATGTCACCATTAAGACACATCCTTGTGACATACTTAATCAAAGAAATCACACTCGATGGATCCACTAACTTTGTAGCAACAGATTTCCAATATACGATGCATCCACGCTGCATTTGATTCTTGACTGACTCATCAATTTAAGCATACAACTTGCAAAAAGTGGGTTGTGTGGATCACGGAAATTGAAGAGCAGAGATTAGTTATATAGATTAGTTAAAAGGGGAAAAGGAGCAGCAATGGCTGCTATAAGAGTTGGAGTTTGTACGTATCACCCTATTAGTGAAGACAGAGAATATATATAGGAGCAGCATTTTTTTATTTAACTAATTTGGGCTTTGAATATATTTATGAAAAAGGTTGGAGTTTGACTCAATTCAACCTAATATAATTACTTAACAAATTTGGCTTTGAATATTTTTGTAAAAAGGGTAGGAGTTTGACTCAATTCAACCTATTATAATTACTTAACATATTTTTGTTTGAATAACAATTTTTTAAGTTTTCTTTCCCATCTTACATACTTCTTACGTGTCTTTTAAATTTACTATTTGATCTCGTTTGACTTTATAATATATGAAGTGTAACTTATATTTTTGCATTATGCAATCCAAATTGTATTTCCTCATATTTGTTTTTATCATAATGTAATAAATTATTAAAATGACCTATATTAAAATAACATAAATTAATTTGACATAAATTAAAGGCTTAATAGCAGTTTTTGCTCCTTAACTTTCTCAAAGTTGCGATTTTGGCCCCTAAGAAAAAAAACTACAAAATCGCCCCCTAAGTTTTGCATTTGTGGCAGTTTTGGCCCCCAAGGCCAATTTTGACTCAGTCTACGCTGACGTGACACCCTAAGTGAGGTGTCACGTGTTATTTTTTTATTTTTTTTACCAAAAATTGGCCTTGGGGGGCCAAAATTAGAACAGTTTCAAAACTTAGTGGACGGTTTTCTTAGGGGGCCAAAATCACAACTCTGGAAAAATTAGGGGGCTAAAACTGCTATTAAGCCTAAATTAAATTGACAAGAATTCATCACATTATATTATTTGATCATGGATTCATAATACTTTTACATTAACATAACACTTATTAAAATAAAATATTAGAAACATGATGCTAAAAATGTAGTACAAGAAGATGGAGGGAGAAGGAGGAAAATATTTGTCATGTCTCTCACGCATCCTCCGGAGAAGACGTGAGTACATGATGTCAGAGTAAGAGAATGTGACCGTGACAAGCAATCTCAGATCAAGACAGATCTGGAGTGCAAATTTTCAAAGTGGAACTTGATGATTCAAACTATCCCCACAAGACGACATGAACCTTTATATGAAAGGACAACGGTAAAACATTGGCATCATAAACAACTTTAAAGAAAGAGAATAAGATAATGTGAGTTTGAATGAGAAATGGTGTAGAATGGGAGGGTTTTTATAGGTAAAACACTAACATAGGCAGTAACGACAATCAAGAGAAGTCTGAACATGTGGTCATCCATTGAATTCATGTAAAAACACATGAAAAACATATGGAACCAACCAACCTTGCTGACCAAGCCACCGACATGATTCAAGATTTTTTTTCTTCAGATTTTAAAATTTAAATCCGCCCCTAGTATTGGTTCGGATGATATAATTTGAAACCTACATAGACTTTGTAAAAACCTACATTTAGAGGGTTCAACATGTTTCGAAACAAATATGCAACGCCTCTGTCCGTTTATCAATGAATATGAAAAATTCCATTTATCACTAAATAAAAAAAAAATCAAGCTAGTGTTTTACTTTTTACGGTAAACAAAAGTTTATCACACAAAATTCTAGCACACATTCACGCCATAATATCATTAATCCATTTTCCTTTTATTTTGTTGTGTTTTTAGCATAATTTTGTAGTTGATATATTTTATCCTCTCCTTCTATTTGATTGGCTGCAATCTAAGGTGGTTTCATTTGCCTCAGACCTTATAAATAGGTTGAATCTTAGCTCCATAATATCAAGCTCATCCTCTTCAACACATGAAGTGGCGGCCACATGACTACTATGTTATAGGAGTATTTTGAATGTTTTAAATAATATTCTCCGATATAGGTTTTTGCGGTTGGATTTGTTCGTTAATTAAACTCATTCACTTTTATAGTATAGGATTTATGTTAATTAGTTTATATTAATCTGAGTATAACATTTTTTTTATTGTGGGTGTTCACGGTGCACTATATATATATATGGATTGGTTTTGAGTATTTATTTATCCGATTCGATTTGAATCAGTTTTTTTAAATAAAAATACAACATCTAATTTTTTTTATTAATATTAATATTACAAATACAAGGTAAAATAATAATTTTGATACAAAAAAAATAATATAACAAAGCATATTAAAATATTAATATAGATTAAATTAGTGCAATTTATAAGATTAAAAATAACCAAGCAATAAAATGATGCAAAAAATATATATAAAAAATAGGCATTAATATTTACTTTTCCTCTTTAGTTTTATATGATATTGAAAAAATATTCCAGAATTTGATCAGATCCGATCGGTTTTTACAAAATAGCATTCAAAAGATGCATTTTTGTTGTTGCTACAGCTTTGGGATTTTGGTATCGGTTTACGATTTACGAATTTATCTAGGACTTGTATTGATTTGAACGTTTCTACAAGTAGGGGCGTTTTAGTTCAAAACGATCCAAAATAAAATCTGAAGAAGAAAGGCGTTGTCGCGGATGTCAAGGATCAAGGCTATTGTGGTAACTTAAAAAAGTATATTTAAATTCGTTACGACCACCTTGCTTACATGCAGTCAATGTTTTAATAGTGTTCGATCTTTGATCCAACATATTATTCTTGACAGCATGGGAATCCCTTTTCAAATTGTTACTTTTCATTATCTATACTATATATAAAGAAAACTACCCCTTTCAACATTTTTTGGCTGGATTATTCTTTCGAAAAATACCCTCAATTTTCAATACAAATAACATGTAATAAATAGATAATAATAAATTTAAATATTAAAACAAATGTAACAAACACTATATGAATATATTTATTTTTGTTTTTTTTTTACCTTTATCATTTAAAAAGTGTAACAAACTAGATGAGTATATTTATACTTACTTTTTCATCATTCCAATTATACCCTTAAATAACATTTTCTATAATAAAATTGTTATTCGTGTCATTAAAAAAAGAATTTAGATTATATTTGTTTGTTATATTGTATTATTGTCGGTTTCATTAAAATAGATAATCATGGTTAGTTGATTTTTTATAACTTGAAAGCAACAAACATTTATATTTTTTTTAGTTTTAATAAAAACCAAAATTTCATAATAAAAAAAAACACCGTTCATAATCTTCAAACGTTAGCGCAATAAAAAGAGCGGAAAGACGGGCACGTGAGTGCCCGTCTTTTCGCTAGTTTATCATAAAGATCAACCTAAAGTCTTGTACATTCTTTCCATTATTGTGTATTATGGATTTTTATAACATTGTTGGTTGGGATTAATGTGTTGTATAGGACGTTTCTGGTCTTATGTATGATTTTGACAAGAACTTAAATACTGTGACTAACAAAAAGAGTGACACTGCCAAATTTTGAGTCTACTAGCAGCTTTCTACGTAGCTTGGGAATATGAAAATAAATAGAAAATGAAAGAGTAAGTCACAAGGACTTATTGAGAAGACAAAAATCACCACAAACTAGAATGGAAACACATAAGGGAACGAATAATTAACTTTCTTAAATCTAATATCAATTTACAAAACTAGTAACTATAAAACTCAATTAATCCGCAATCGTTTGTACGCATAAAAATTCACACATTTGTAAATATTTCCAAATAAGAATATTTCAAAAGAAAATCAAATATAGTAAAGAGGTGAAAATAAGATTATAAGCCATTAAAGAAAATATTGATGAAAATCATAGTAAAAGCCTTTAAAGAAAGTACAGAAAACTCAATTTAGTGAAAATAATCAAAATGGGTGAATCGAGAACTAACTTTATCTCGTTGATAGTTCTTTCCTACTAAGAGTGACATTTCCCTTAGTGGTAGCTCCACCTAAGGGATAGCTCTTTTCTCTCGACTCAAAACAAAATGTAAAACATTTTCAATTTCGGAGTTTACATCTTATTGGTAGCACTCTCCTCCTAATCGTGGCCTTTCCATAGGGGAGGCTCCATCTAACAGGTAACTCTCCATAGTTATTCTCATAACAAAATTCTCAAATCATCTCTAAAACCATATTCACAACATATCGAAACTTATGTTAACATATGTATCATCAAAACTCAATTCAAAATCTACATATTAATATCAAAACGTTCGAAAAACACAAATTCCAAAATCATGTTTTACAACATATCAAAACTAATCTAAACTAGTTTTAGGAACATATCAAAAATAAAAATTATCACAACAACATATTTTCAGGAACTTATCGAATATAGTGCACTAAATACGTGCAGTCAAATCTCCATTTCAAATCCATTACTTTATAAATCATAAGTAGCTTCAAATAGAGAATATATTAATATCAGACTTTAAAAATAAATAATGATGACGAGAAAAATATTTAAAGGTTGTGTTTCCTTGTTTTTAATGAATTCTTTCATATAGAAATAAGCAAAATATCAATAATAAATACTTCAGTAGCCATCATTATGATGCTTTGAGCCGAAAGAAAGTTGAAACCTTTATAAACAACAATGAGCTTATTGTAGATGATGATAAGCTTGTTCGAATGATTCATCAAGGTCTACTGAAAAGAGCTGGTGTGAAAATTGAAGCTGTAAAAAATGGCAAGGAAGCTGTCGATATTCATTTCAGTGGTCAAAGATTTGACATTATTCTCATGGATAAGGAAATCCCTATCATGAATGTGATTGAGGTACGTAGTTACATTATCATATACGTTGAAATGTAATGATTTCAAAGCATTATTTATTTTGATTCTTTTTTCCTACTAATTTTGTTGAAAGCATTATATATCAGTAGGTAATTTATCTAGCATGAGTCTCCATACCATAACTGATTTATATGGGGGGATATCCAAATGTCTTTGGTCCAAGCAAGCTTTGGGAAATGTGTTTTCTTGAATTCATAAGCCTCTTTAGTGATAAAGTACCTGTTGAATTATGCTTCGACACCATACTGTCAATGATTCATAATTTTATAAGTTGACCAGAATTCAGAACATTCTATTATTTTATCAATGATTCATAATACATATACAATAACATAACACTTATTAAAACGTGAGTACATGATTATTTTTTTTTGACAAAACGTGAGTACATGATGTTAGAGTGAGAGAATGTGATTGTGACTAGAAACAAATATGCAATGAAAAAGATTTGGAACTAGCCAACCATGTTGACCAAGCAACCCACATGATTCATGATTGTTCTGGATTTTAAAATTTAAATCCAACCTAGTATTGGTTCGAATGATTTAATTCGAAACCTACATAGACTTTGTAAAAACCTATGTTTAGAGCGTTCGTTATGTTTCGAAACAAATATGCAATGTCTTTGTCCGTTTATAAAGGCATATGAAATTTTTTGTTTATAACTTGATAAAAAAAAATTCTAACTAGTGTTTAACTTTTAAAAGTATAAAAAAGTTTATCACACAAGATTCTAGCACACAATTTCACGCCATAATATCATTAACCATTTTTCTTTTCTTTGTTTTTTTACCATATAAATAGGCTGCAAATCTAATATTTCATTTGCCTCAAACCTTATAAATAAGTTGAATCCTAGTTCCATAACATCAAACTCATTCTCTTCATCACGTGAAGTGGTGGCCACATGAGAAATATGGTATAGGAGTATTTTGAATATATTAAATAATATTCTCTGGCATATGGTTTTTGCAGTTAGATTTGTTTGTTAATTAAACTTATTCACTTTTATAGATATGATTTCTGTTAATTAGTTTCTATTAAACTGAGTTTAACTTGTTTATATTGTGACGATAAAGTTGGGGTGTTCACGGTACACTATATATGGATTGGTTTTGAGGATTTATTTATCGGTTTAATTTTAATTGATTTTTTTATATAAAAATACAACATATAATTTTTTATTAATATTACATATACATGGTAAATTAATATATTTGATACAAAGAAAAAAACAAAGCATCTTAAAATATTAACATTGTAAAATAAATTGATCGATTATATTTGAAACATATGAAATAGTAATAATATAGATTAAATTAGTGCAATATATAAGATTAAAAACAACAAAGCAATAAATGCTGATATATATATATATATATAGAATCATGTTGAGTTGAGCCTTTGAATATATATAATGAGAGCACAACTTATAATGAGAGATGAGATGACTTAATATTGACCATTGGATAAAATCTTACGATTCAGATTCAAAGGCTCAAAACAAAAGTAACTCCACATGATTCTATTTCCTACCCAACTCTCCTTCCCCTCTCTCACTTACGGCCTTTGGTTTTATATGATATTGAAAAAATGATCCAAAATTTGATCAGATCCGAGCGGTTTTCACAAAATAGATTCAAAATATCCCTTTTTGTTGTTGTTTCGGCTTTTGGATTTTTGGATCGGTTTAAGAATTTATTTTGGATTGGTATTGATTTGAAAATTCCTACAAGTAGGGACGTTCAAGATCAAAACGATCCAAAAAAAATCTCAAACCAACTTAAAAAGCTAGAAACTACACAAAATTGAAATTCGTTCGATGTGTTTGAAAGTTTTTTTTTGTAAAACCCCTTCGAATTTGGATTGATTTTTAAAAACTAAACAAAACCTCACACATATGTTTATAATTTTATTTTTTAATATGAAGTGTAACTAACATTTTTGCATTATAAAATCTAAACTGTATTTGCTCATATTTTTTATTACAATGACATAAATTATTAAAACGACATAAACAAAAATGACATAATTTAAATTGACACAACATTTTTTTTAGTATTTAAATTGACATAACATCAATTGGCTATAATTCAGCAAATTCTATTATTTGATCAAGGTTTCATAGTACATTTACATTAACATAACACTTATTAAAACAAATTATAACAAACATAATTTTAAATTTGTAGAAGATGGAAGGAGAAGGAGGAATTTTTTGTTATCTCTCTCGCGCATCCTGTGGAGAAAATATGAACACAAGATGTTAGATTAAGAGAAGTTGAATGTGACTAGCAATCTCAAATCGAGACGGATCTGGAGTGCAAATTTGCAAAGTGGAACAACCCTCTTTGATCATAAATTATATTATCCCCCCAAAATGACATGAACCTTTTAATAAAAGACCAAGGAGAAAACATCGACATTGTAAATGACAGTAAAGGAAAAAAAAAGAGATCATGTGAGTTAGAATCAGAAATGGGATTTTCTTATTCTACACTTAATTCCCTTCAGCTCGGACAGAAATTTTGTATGTTTCAGATTAGAAATGAATTCAGAAAACGTGTTTAAAGTTAGGAAATTTGTGTTGGAAGAAATTTCTTACGGGTTTGAAGATAAGAGCTCCTGAAGACACGTCATCAGAAGCAATGATTATCAGAAGTATCTCGCCAGAAGCTACTTCACCAGAGTTGAGAAAGTACAGTGTACGAAGTGTACAACCACTAATTCTGCAACCACCATCTCTGCAACTTAATTGTGATTTTTATTACTCCCCCCCTTCTTGTGATTTTTCTCACCTTCATCGTTGTCCTCCCATTTCCACCACATTCCTCCCACCTTCTCCACCGCACAACCGCAGCTCATTCTGGAACCCCATGGAATTCATGCTTATATTTATAATCACTTTCTATTTTTCTCAAAGCTGAAGAAAATGACAACCATAACCTCATCTAAATCATAAATCTAGATCCCCCACTCTCAAGCTTTAAACATCAGATTAAGATTTAATGGAAGAAAAAAAATACAATTTTCAATTATTATGCAAAAAACAATTTACAACCAAGTAACTTTTAATTTCTCTTTTTTCATAAAAAATAAAAATAAAAAGAGGGCATGTGTGAAACTGTAGCAGAGAGAGAGGTTTCAATGTTTCCTTTCAGTTTTTCAGTCATGGAGATTTTTTCCTTTTTAAATAACAAATCATTTGTATATTGAATGAAATTAAGGGGTAATGCTATAATTATATATTTTATTGAACCTTCAAGAGAGGATAGGTTGCGGAGTTTTACTCCTAACAGGAAACGTCGAAGAGATGAGCAGGGGATAAAGAGAGGGTGGGGCTAGGTATTGTGTGTGGAAATATACATATGTTTCCACTTTTATTTCCAAGTCATCTCAACCTTTCATTATTTTTGTAATAGATCTAATGATGTATAAAAATGGTCCATCGGTGAACCACTTGGTTGATGGTTCACCTTAGATGCTCCACTTTCTCTCTCTACATAATTTGATTTTTCTCCCCTTCTCTCTATGTCTCTCTCCCCTCCCTTCTCACCACCAATCTTCATCAAACTTCCTTTATCACTCAAAACTTCCATCGAGTAAGCACATAATCATCCTAGTTGAGTAACTTGGAGGCAAGAAGTGGAAAAAGAGAAGAGAACAAGAAAGATTGAAGTTAGGGTTTGGGTAAAGAAGTGGAATTTGGAGCTTGTGACAACAATTGAAAGTTGTTTTGAGGCGAGTTTCTTAATATGCTTTGATTTTTAGAAATTGTGTGGTTAGAGAATGGAATGAATTAGGATTTTAACTTTAAGAAGTTATTAGGGACGAATGAGTGAGTTATGAAATTAAGTTGTTATATAAGTGATTTTGAAACTGATTATACATGTTTGGGTGGATATAAGTGATTATGCTTGAATGTTATGAGATGAGTGTCAAAATTCGTATGGCATATATGTGGTATCTTCGTCATAGTTATTGCGGTGTAACATATGGAATAGGGTAATTATTGGATTTTCAGATTCTACACTTAATTCCCTTCAGCTCGGACAGAAATTTTGTATGTTTCAGATTAGAAATGAATTCATAAAACGTGTTTAAAGTTAGGAAATTTGTGCTGGAAGAAATTTCTTACGGGTTTGACATGAATTTTTTCGGAATAAGCTAAAATGTGAATTTAAGTTAGTTATGAATGATCCAAAACCGATTATGGGTACTTATATGGAAGAACAAGTTTTTTTTGGATTCGAAATGCAAAAGTTATGAGCATAAGCTAATAAGCCGAAATAAGTTGTGTTGGAGAAAAGTGATTATGGAGCTGCAAGGAGCTTATTTGAGGCTTAAGCAGTGTAGAGAATTCAGAGAAATGCTAAGGTGAGTTCCTTTAGTTTAGAACCCACTTCTTGGGATTGTTTATGTGAACTATGGCAATCGATTAGCTACCTATGGTAAATGATTAGCCTCTTGCAGAAACTTAAAATTCGCATTGTTTTTCAACACCTTTGCCTTTTGAACCTTTTAAATGATTAAGGACTTATCTTTTGATTCCGGAACGCATTTAAAATGGTCATGAATCAAGTATTATGATTTAGGGAAATACTAGTTAAAGCGAAAAGCATTATCCCGAAAAAAATCACGATGCCTATATTGGTTTATGCCTGGTCCACCTCTTTATTATAATACCACCCATGTATTCCACTAAAATGAAAATCCAATGGATAGAAATCATTCGCTATAAATTCTTGATGTTTTTTCTCGGGACATATAGCAGCTCTCATTGATTTAAAACAATAATTAATGCATTCAAGAGAGTATTTGTGAGAATTAGGTGTTTGTGTTAAGATTAACGGGTAGACCACTGGCCCATGAAAATATTTACATCTTAAAGACGAGATCATTACATCTTTATTATCAATTTCAGAATATTTAAGAATATTATTAAGTCGTGCTTTTTCGTTGTCCATGCTAGTGGGACATGGGGGATTCACGCTAGTGGGATGGGACGCTTTCCGTAAGGATGGTCGACACGACGACAAGATAAAATATGATTAAGTCGTTTCTTTTGTTTTCCACGACAGTGGGATACCGAAGGTTTATGCCAGTGGGACGAGACACTTTCCCTAAGGATGGCCCGCACAACGACAAGAGGAATCCGGTGTTAACCTCATATAGGAATTTTCACCGGTTAGTAGCAGTATGTGGCTGGGGTTACTCCACCCGGTGCATGCTTGTTAGCTGGTAATTTCATGAACAATGACGTAAAATGAACTCAAATAATATTGTTTTTCCACACTAACCTTCTAACATTTATATGAAAACATGATATGAACTTGACAATATGATAGATACTAGGATAATATACAGTTAGCGATCCTAGATTTCCCCTGATCGCTAAATTATGCAGAACAGAATATTAATCCTGAAATAGGTGTATGTGCATACAGATGGCGATCATAGGTTTCCCGATATTGCCTGCAGCCTAGGACAGGTGTAACTCACTGAGACATCATGTCTCACCCCAATCCCGTTTATTTTTATTTCAGATGTATGGGTTGCTTGCAAGCAGGATTGTTCGCATTGAGTAGCAGAAAAAGCTGGACGATTTATGATTATTTGTCTTGTACTAGTATGAGTTTTGCAGATGCTATGTATTATGTACTGAAAGTTTTTTTAATGTTATAATTTTAATGTATCCACTACTAAGTTTAATGCACATACTAAAATTCTAGATAAATTAAGTATGGGTGTTACAGATTGGCTGCAAATCTAAGGATTCATTTGCCTCAAACCTTATGAATATGTTGGATCTTAATTCCATAACATCAAACTCATCCTCTTCATGTGCAGTTTAAGGATTCATTTGCCTCAAACCTTATGAGTAAATCGTTTTGTGTTTAATGTCACCACAAATTTCAGTCTAGTTGAAGCTCAATTTTCTGTTCAAGTTAGTTCAGTGCGAACAGACTGGGGAGGGTACATAGACCATTTTCCGAATTTGATAATCAAACTTGGAATCATGCAGACTAAGTTACCCTCATACTTGAGATAAAAACGGCTTACAAAAAACATAGTCCAAATAATTGTCCTTTTCCAACTTCATGATTATTTGATTAATCATATTTGCTTATTGTTTGTTTTCACACCACGTCATCTCTAATTTTGGACTTATCTTATTATTCTATGTTTGAATTCTCTTATGTTTTTCTAATATGATGGCACATGGATACTATCATTCATGTAGAAAAAAGACAATGATATATAGTTGATATTATTATGTTTTATTTGTAGACAAAGATAATGATATATAGTATGCAATAAATAATCACTTCATCAAACTGTTCCACGTATGCCATTTATTAGGTAACATATTTAATGATCACTGATAATGGAGAAATTCTTGTAGTTTTCTTTTGACGAAAAAGGACAAGGAAGTAGAATTATAGTTTTAGAACAAGACAAGACAAGACAAGATGAGGAGCAAGAAAAAAAAACTAGGTTATTTGATAAAGTGGATGAAGAGGAAGAAAATGAATCAGAAATGCGTGAGTTTCTAAAGGGAAAAAGAGTTGAAGAGAAGGAAGTTGTAGAAAAAGCTAATTGTGTGCTAGGCACAGAGGAGATTAACCATAGTCATATAATTCGCTTGACATGTTGCAAACTACATGTTGGTTTGCAAAAATTCCCCTCTAACTCATGGACACAAATGAATCGATGAACCGAGACAATTCGGTGAGGATCGAAGAAAGAGGAAAAAAAAGGTTTTTTTTCAAGTTGATAAAGAAAAGATTGAGTAGGAAATAAAAGGGAAAGGAAAACCTATGGTTCAGCAAATAAATTTTGCAAAGAGAATGTCTTTTGCAAAATAACACAGATAAAAAAGAAGTAGAAAAATAGGTGAAAATAAAATAAAAATTGGTAAGTGCGCACTTGTTTGTTGCTCCTACTACAATAATCTTTCTTCTTTTTTGCACTATTAATTAAATAATATGTTTTAAGTATCAGGGTGGAGATAATGTGGAGCACTTGAAAAGATTCTGATAAATTTTAAGTTTTATTTACAAATTATAGTAAAAAAACTTTTTCTTAATTTTTTTTTATAACCTAATAGACTTAATTAAGTAGGTAGGTAGGTCTTCCTGAGCTTAACTCAGTTGATAATAACGTTGCATAATATAAGTAAGGTCCGGAGTTCAAACCCCGCCACCATAAAAAAAAAAAAAAAAAGACTTAATTAGGTAGTACAAGCAATAAAAACCGACAAGTACCGAAGCATCATACCTCCATACATACTGAATTCTTCTCATGTTGCCATTCGGGAACTTTTACCACGTGCCAATGCGAATCGCAAATAATGTGACTTTGAGTTGAAAAATAAATTGATGAGTTGGTTACAAATGATCTGGTAGATAATATTCTAAGAGAAACATTCAATACAAACTTGTCAATGAGACACATGACAACCATAAATGGTAAAAATTACATTCACTCAAAATCACATACCTAGAGAATGGAAAACATTATGCACTTTTGATAGAGAATTGCTTTATAGACCCTTAGTTTATCGCAACATATCTGCAGATGGCACAAACCTATCAGGATGTATCTTTTGATTGGTCGTTTTTCAGGGTTAAGCAACTTCCTTTTGATGAAGAGGCTGGATCTAACACCTTAAAGGGATCGAAAGAACTTAGACACCAACATGATGGTCAATAAAACGGTGTTTATCACCTTGCTGGGACATTATGTTTTGAGTTTTCAGTAAATGAAACTACAAAATTTGAATTACAATTTCTTGAGCATTGAGAGTGTGATCCACTGCGTCATGATGATGATAAGCTTGTTCGAATGATTCATCAAGGTCGATTGAAAAGAGCTGGTGTAAAAATTGAAGCTGTAAAAAATGGTAAGGAAGCTGTAGATATTCATTGCAGTGGTAAAAGATTTGATATTATTCTCATGGACAAGGAAATGCCTGTCATGAATGGGTTGAGGTCCATATAGTTACATTATCACATATGTTAAAACCTAATAATTTAAAAGCATTATTTATCTTCATTCCTTTTTCCTGCTAATTTTGTTGAAAAGAAGGATGAAAATGCATGTTTCATGAGTATTTATAATTATATTTACGGTTAAATATGTTTTTGGTCCTTATAAATATACCAACTTTTCGTTTTAGTCCCTCTAAAATTTTCCTTCAACTTTTAGTCCTCCAAAAAAATTTCATCTTTACTTTTGGTCCCTCTATCTTCATGAACCTAAAGGCAATTGCAAGTTATCCGGTCAAGAAACCACCACTTAAACAAAGTTCGTCTATTTCCACAACTTTCTACATTTCCTAAGTAATTCGGAAAAACAAGGCAACCCTAATTAAACACCTCAACCAAGCATATACACTACTCACATATGATCAGAGTAGAATATGTATATAGGCATCATAGACCAATTTCGATTAATTCCAAAATTTCATTAAGTTCGTATTGTTTTGTCATTTTTCCAAAGAATTCCAATTTTCAAAGTAAAACCAAGTTAAAGCTCATGAATACCATCCAAAACAGTTTTATAAATCAAGGTTACAGTAAACAACCCTAACTCTACCCTTTTCCTTTGAGAAAACGAGTTTCGGAAAATTACGCGTTCTTGAGCATTTTTCGAAAAGTTTGATTCGATTCACAAAATCAAGTTCAATCTAATTCATTTGATGTTTCCAAAGGTTTAGAAAGCTTTACGACAATTAAATACATCAAAATGATTAGTTTGGAGAGTCTGGATTGGCCTCGAAGCACCCGCAACACCCAAGAACACGGGGTTCTGTACTATGCAACTCGCCACAAAATCTCCGTTTTTGATCCTCTTTGACCAAAATTTGTTCCCAAAACTTGTACATTTGTTTACATACCTCAAAAGACAATCAAAACAACAACAAACATGGCATCATAGCATCAATTTTCACCAAAACCATCATTATGTTCATTTTTCACCAAAACCCACAATTTTCTCATTTTTCATTCAAACTTCATAAACAACCACACAAATTCAAACTCCGTCAACATATAAACATAAACAAACATTCATGAAGTGAATTCAAACATATTTCAACAACAATCACTCACCAATTCATGATTTTCACTCAATTAATAAAAAATCATCAAAAACAACTTATCAACAACAACAGCTATGAAGTTTAAACTGTTAACACAACCATTTCATGAAGTTTATCATACCCACAAGTTCACTTGAATTAGGACCACGAATTTCATCATTCAAAAATCACAAAAGTCACAATTAACACAAAAGCACTTAAACTCATAATTGAAAATAGAAGATTATGACTTAATTAATGAAAGGAAACTATCCCCCTTAATTCTAGTCTTCAAGAGTCCTAACTTTGGCTTAGCTCCTAACTCTTCAAAAACCAAGCTCTCTCTCTAGCTTCCTTTTCTATTTTCTTGATCCACTTTCCCTCTCTACCTCTTATGTTTTCGTGAAATGAAATAATGAAAGCTTAACCTAATTCTCACAAGAGTTATGCTTATATATCACCTTTTAATTGGGCTAGGTTTCTAATTGTCTTAATGGATTCAATATTTTTACCAACTAATTCACCAAAGTTACTACTCACTTAAACCATCAAACTACCGAATAATTATTGTCTCTAATTAATTACCCCAACTTGCTAGTAACTTAGTAAAAATAACCATTCCCACTAAAACACCAAAAATAATCGTCTAATTAAAATGACTATTTTACCCTTGCTTAACATATGACCAAAATACCCCTGAGTCTGAAAACGACTAAAATACCCTTCTTAAGTCAAAATCCACTAATCCCGAATAAAATACACACAGAGACAAATAATCACACATAAACACATATAAACACACATAATAATTAATTAAAATAATTCTAGCGAAAAACGGGTTGTTACATTCTGCATCTTTGGGTCTCCATCTATCCAGAATCTGGCTTTCAGAGTCTGAGCATTCCAGCTTCTGGGTTGACTTTAGAGTCTGACTAGTCAAGCTTCTCGGTTGTCATCAGATTCTTACTCCTTCAGATTCTGACTTAGATTTAGCATCTCTTTAAAATTCTTTGCTCTACATTTGTTCTTTAAGAACAAATACATGATAAAGACATTATAAAGTTTGTCTTTGGTCTTGTACACTTGAACAAATATTAGCATATCCAATTGATTTTTTAATACCTTGTTATCATCAAAACTCAAGTGGCATTGTTCAAACTTATTTTGTTCCAACAAAATCCACATGAAAATCGAGAATTTCTAGTAGTGGGATGATAAAGATTTCATCAATTGATCAATACTGCATTGCAATTCATAATCAAGAGAGTATTTTAGGTTGCTTTTTACATTATCCTAATTATATATTTAAACATAATTTAAAGAAGAGAGTAGTTTGGGTTAGTTTTTTCATTATCCTAATTGTATCTTTAAAAAAAAAATTATTATAATATTGTTTATTGTTGGTATCTTTAAAAAAATAAATAAGAATTTATATTATATTTGTTATATTGTTGGTATCATTGAAATAAATAATCATATTTTGTTGGATTTATCATTATAATTTGAAATTCATAAATATCTATATTTTTAATCAAAACAAAATTTTATAAAAAACACTGTTAACAACTTACAAACAGTAGCTCTTGTTTTGCCGCTACTAGTATATAATGTTGCTCCCATTAGCTCAAAAAAAAAATGTTGTTCGTTTGATTAAAATTTCTGGATCGCTATAAATGACGAGGCACGTACGAGACAGAAGGCAAAAGATGAAAGACACAACATGGGTGTTTGATTGATAACCGTAACCTCTTAACATCAGTCGCTTTCAATGTCTCAGGTATCGGTTTCATATTTAAGAAATGTCTATCTTTAAGAAATCTTTACCAGTACGTATCGTTTCATATTTAACCTATGAGTGATGTTATGTGTCCCTAAAAAATCCATCCTGAACTTATCATGGAGAAATTGTGGGCGTTAGATCTTGTATTTTTTTTTTTTCTTTCGTATCGGTTTTCGATCCACCAAAGGTGAACGGCTAATCTGTATCGTACGCAGAGGCATGCGTACTGGCCAAGCGTTGTTCTCCATGGAAATCAAACCCAGTATTTCCCAAGATCTTATATTATTTAGAATACATGTGTTGATAGATATGATAAAACTCTTATTAATTATACACTTTTAATTACCGTGATTTTTTTAGGATAAAACCGATCGTTATAGAACAATATCTTTATCCTATTTTTATATTTTTGAGAAATTGATTAAACAAATTTCAATGCAATACTATTATATTTCCTTACTTAATCAGTGTCCGTAAGATACTAGTTTGTTTTTTTTTTACAAAAGTTATCATTTCCCATTTTAAAATATATACATATATATCATCGCGCATGTATAGTTTTCACCGGTGTTTTGTAAGCTTTTGTAAGATTGAGGTTCTATTCTTTGTAACATAGTGAGCTTTTATTTGAACTCTATTTTTACTTTTACGGTTATTATCAGATGACATAACACAATTTATCCAACAACTAAACAGAAAAGTATATAATTTTATCGTACCACTGACTAATAATTGGTGTAGCAAGAATGAGATTCATGTGGACCACTTTTTCGTTGTACATCTATTGCATTTTTCTTTCTTAAATCAACAACCAAACACTCCTCCCGTCTTAACTCTTACTATTTTCTTTCATTTTCCTCTCAAGTTATTTCATTCACTTTCTAAATATGGGAGAAGCTCAAGATCTTCAACTTCAAAAAATGGGTATGTAACTCAAACTCTCATCTTCTATTTTGAAAAACACAAAGAGAACTTAACTATGTTATCAAATTGTATGTCTTATAAATTCAAACAACTAATAATATCTTTCAAAAACAGAAAGAACACTTTAATTATGTTATGAAGTTGTAATATTTTATTACTATATTGTTTGGTTAAAAGTATAAGTAAAGAAGAGAAATTTTATCATATTTTATAATTTTTATACATAAGATTAAAAAGGAAAAAATATATGATGAACTGGATATAAACAAGAACCCAATAGAATCCAGACAAAATAACTTGCAAGAAACACAATCATGAAACACAAAAGCTTCTTAATTTTTTCACTAAGGTATATAGTCGGTGAATGAGTGGTAGAAAAGGATATATATGACTCGAAATAACTCCCACCTAAAATAATTACAAAGTATGTCAACAAGAGGCTAAAAAACTATTTTCTATTATTTTGAACTAATATTAACTAAAAAAAAATTAAAAATAAACAAAACTAATATTAACTAAATGTTAATTTTGTAAATTTGATGTTCAACTCTGTAATTTTTTCTTGTACTATTAGTGCTGGTTGTACTATTAGTAATTTCTGGATTACACCTGGTAAAAAAAATTATTTAGATTTCAACCCTGTAATTTGAATATTCTTTTGTTTTGTAACTTTATGACATCAAATTTCAAAATTTATGGTATTTTTGCCCCCTGTAATTTGAGAAAATTTCGATTTACCCACTGCCATATCATCGATTTTGTACAGTTAAAATTCATAAAGTTCCAAAACCAAAGATCTACAAATTACCAGATTGGAGTCTAAACATTTTTTTTACAGGGGATAACCCAAAAACCGCTAATATTACAGGGGGTAAACATATATTAACACTTAATTCTAACATCATTCATTGTCGTTAATCATCTTTAGGACACCATTATTTTTAGGTGTGAGTATGTAAGCAGCCATATATACATATTTAAATGTTTAACATCAAATTTACAAAATTAGTTTTTAGTTAATATTACTTCAAAATAATAGAAAATGGTTTCTTTGTCAAAAGCAAGTGGAAGTAGACTTGTTAACAATACTCCTTTTGTTTTTAGATGAGAGTAAGTTTTGTTTTAATTTATACTATGATAAATATCGGTGGGTTATGTTTTTTATGGCGTCTCTCAACTCACCAATGGAGCTGCTTAGGACATTATATGTTTTTCACTTTCAATTTTAAAAGTGGTCTGTTGTCAAATTTATTTATGTTTTTAAGTAATTGAAAAAGAAAAAAAAAGCAAAGGCTTAGCAAATTTGGATACAAATTCAAAATACATGTAAATATACCAAGTTTATCCATTGTCAATGATATATAATATTGATGTATAGATCAATTTTCTATTTTTATAGAAGTCAATGAAGCCAAAGAAACATTCTCATTGGAGCAAAATAGTTTTGAAGATCAAATAATGAATGGATCAATTATGACCAATAAGAAAAGAATATACTATATCAAGGTAGCAATTTATGCAGCACTTGTGTTAGTAGGCCAATCATCTGCAACACTTCTAGGAAGACTATATTATGAAAAAGGAGGAAAGAGTAAATGGATGGCAACCGTTGTTCAACTAGCTGGTTTCCCAATCCTACTACCATATTATTTTTTCATCTTATCATCCAAAAAACTTACCACAAATAATAATATCATTGTTGATCCAAATCAATCATCTTCATACATGCTAGCTTTTGTCTATGTCTCACTTGGCCTAATTAATGCATTAATTTGCTACTTATATTCATTAGGGTTAATGTACCTCCCTGTCTCTACTTTTATACTTATAGGCTCATCCCAATTAGGTTTCAATGCATTATTTTCCTACTTCCTCAATTCACTCAAGTTCACACCTTTCATAATCAACTCTTTAGTCCTTCTAACAATTTCTTCCTCCCTCCTTGTGTTCCAAAGTGAGTCCTCAAACTCCACAAATGTTTCCAAGAAAATGTATTGGATTGGATTCATATGCACTTTAGTTGCATCTGCAGGGTATGGGTTGATCCTTTCCCTTACACAACTAGCTTTCAAGAAGGTTGTGAAAAGGCAAAATTTTAAAAGTGTGATGGACATGATAATATATCAACAAATGGTAGCTACTTGTATTACTCTAGTAGGACTTTTTGCAAGTGGAGAGTGGAATGGTATAAAGAATGAAATGGAAGATTATGAGTTGGGGAAAGCTTCTTATGTCCTTGATCTCACTTTTATAGCCATAACTTGGCAAGTCTTTAGTATAGGTTGTGTTGGACTAATTTTTGAGGTTTCTTCACTATTCTCTAATGCTATAAGTGTTTTAGGTATGCCTATTGTTCCTATATTAGCTGTGGTTTTCTTTCAAGACAAAATGCATGGGATTAAGGCCATTTCTATGGTACTAGCTGTTTGGGGCTTCATATCCTATGTGTATCAACAATATTTGAATGAGAACGACGTCATAACCGAAACAAGAAACACTCCTCACATTAGCAAACATTCTTCAACTTTAGAAGAGGGTAACTGAAGAGGGTGATTGTCGATTTGGGTTAACATGATATCCGAATCAAGTAGAACCAATTCAATATGTAAAAGGATTAGGTTTGTTCATATCGTTGATTCAGTTTATATTCTAGTGAACCATATATGTTTGATTAGGGTATGGTGTTGAGTACTTAAACCAACTTCAATATTGTTGGTGATTTTAAATTTATTACATCTTGATGAAAATTGTATTTTAAAGTTTTATGAATGTGATATTTTTTTAGGAAACAAATACAGTCTTATGATCTCTATTTTTGTATTTCGAAGATAGTTTTTGTTTTTGGGTGGTGAAAAAGAAACCGTTTAGAAGTACAATTTAGCACAATATATAGATGTTGATTTATGTTTTGGGCTTTTTTTAATTGTAGTTTATAAGTATAGTATAGCAAAAAGACTATTACTTTTTTCACCCTCCATTGTTCTCGTGCGCTCTGTAAAAAAAGATACAAATGCCTCTAGTCCGGATTATTCCGAACCAAATTGTTAGAGTTTTTTGAATTAAAAAATCCAAGCAGTTACGATATGTGATTTTTTGTGTTTTATTTGATGTCAAGGCAGCAAATAAACCAAGGCAGCAAGATCTATCTATATATTTTTGACAGCATGTTGAAGATCTTCATCACGCTGTCAAATAGAGAGCAATCTATTTGCGACAGCATGAGGAAGATCCTTAGCACAATGAAAAAATTTCCATGATTTCTTTAGTGTGTTTATGTGTTTTGCTGGAAATGAAGATGAAAACCAGAAAAACTTATTTACAAAGGTATCTAGACGTTGTGGACCATATAAACTATTGATGCAATGTGGTCCATACAAAAGAATCCTATGCTGAAGGAATTCGAATTATGTAATCCAAATTTCACTTACACCCTATAAAATTGAGTTGAATTCGAATTATTTTAGCGTGTAAATGAACATCTTTGGCGTAAAGTAACACATAATGAAAATTTAGATAATATATATTATTCAAAACATAATAAAACATCTTAGTTGAACAATATATAGCTAACACGTAATAAAAACAACATAAAACACGTAATTAAATAAAACATAACACATCATCACATATCATCTAAATTAATGTCTCTGGTGCGTCCATTAGTGCCATGATCCCTTTGTACTTTCTTGGCCGGATCAAACTTTGTTGAATATGTTCGACAGATCTCACCAACAAAACGTCCAACTTGATCGGCCCTCGAGTACTGTATTGACTAAAGATCGAGATTATCGTTCTAATGTCGTCGTCGTTCATGAGCTTCATCTGGCTGAACCACACACTCCCAGCTGAGTCGGTCAACAAACGTCGATACTCAACACCATCCACCCTCCGCTTGTCTTTGTAGTTGAGTTCGAGGTTAATTTGATTCAGCTAACTCTTCAACCTAGAGAGGGTGACATCAGTGGGCATCGTGAACAAATGGGGTGGTTTCTCCCCGTTGTAGTAAACTGCAGCTAGCTTGGTGTTTGGATCAAAGATAGAGTTTTCCATGGATTTTTTTGTGTGGTTTTTGGTTATGAACACAGGGACACCTATTTATAGAGGTTTTTGGGCGTCTTGTGACATTTGTGGAACCAACAATATTTTGTTTTGTCGACTCCTCTCTTTTCTTGTGAAGGGACCTTCGGGGGTTTTGTAACACCTCGTTTTCCCAAATTTGTAAATAATACATATAAATCATAGTATTCAACGTAAAACGGAATGCCACACTACATTGGAGTATAAATAGAGTAAGTATTATTTATTAAAACATCTTTCTCAAAATTCAATTGAATCGCAGCGGAAAATTAATTCTTTATTCAACAACTTTGGCACTACGGCCTCAACATGAACAACTTTAATGAAAATCCTAGTTCAAATAGTTCGACAACATAGTTCATAAATAATACGTAACAATGGAAAACAAAGCAAATATCCCCATCCCGTTACGTATCAGAGCGACCCTAAGACGACGCACGAGAGAGTCAACTCACATCAGCAGCTAATCCTGGTTATCTGCACGTTACCCACGTAGAGGCAACATTCAAACAGAAGGGGTGA